>ERZ1292623.3214-Hain-H51-01um-R1-3214-length-14057-cov-5_pt1 | contig 14057 bp, 17 predicted proteins | sample MGYA00564398_ERZ1292623 | MGnify/ENA primary metagenome ERZ1292623 (study PRJEB36523, sample SAMEA6512633) | groundwater metagenome | collected 2019-01-07 | study: AquaDiva: Metagenomics assemblies of 32 groundwater samples
TCACTCGCGAATGGCGTGGGCATCATCGATCAGGATTTCCATGGGCCGGAGGATGAGTTGAAATTAGTGGCCTATAATTTTTCTGATAAACCAGTTGTTATTGAGAAGGGGGATCGTTTGGGACAGGGCATGTTTGTGCCGATCGAAAAAGTGGAGTGGGAAGAAGTCGCAAAAATAAAAGACACCTCACGAGGGGGATTTGGCAGTACCGGAACTCAATGAGTGGATATTCCGGAAAATTGATTGTTTTATATGGCGTTAATAACATTGGAAAAACTACCCAAACAGCCCTTCTTGTTTCACGGCTCAAAGAGGCCGGTAAAAATGCCTTCTCAATGAAGGCACCCCTCTACGATCTGAAACCGTCCGGTCCGATGATCAACGAGTATCTCCGAGAAGGAAATCCTCATGAGCTTGTTCCGCGCGAAGCACAAATTCTTTATGCCATGAATCGAGTGCAGTACGAAAGCGAGCTTGTTAATCGACTGGAACAAGGAGAGTGGATTGTATTTGAGGACTACTGGGCAACGAGTGCGGCTTGGGGCGGTGCATCGGGAGTATCTTTAGATTTTTTGATTCAGTTAAACGAATACATGTACCCTCCTGACCTCAACATTCTTATGGCTGGTACTCGATTTCTTTCGAGCGTGGAAGAGAAGCATAAACACGAGAGAAATACAGAACTGGCCGATAAGGCCGTTTCTATTTTTGAGTCTCTCGCGAAGCAGTATAGTTGGCCGGTAGTAAGCGCCAATCAGTCTATAGAGCAGGTGCATGAGGATATTTGGCAAATTATCGTCAATCGGTTTAAGCTGGATGGAGTTGTTTGACCACTACGCAACTTAGGAGGATTATATGACCATGAGTTTTACCCCAGAAGAAAAAGCATTGCTCGAAAAGTACGTCACCTCGGCCGAGGAGAATGTGTTTGCCATTCACGGCCTCTCCGGAATTGTGGGGGCGGTCTACGCTCGCTACTCACGGGCCAAAGGTGGGTTTCGTGAGACCTTGCTCAAGGAGTTTCTGAAAGACGGTATCATTGATCCCAAACATGCTGATGCTTTGATCGAACGTGTCTTGATTGCCTATGGTGATGATAGTGTTGGTGAATTGGAAGGCACTCATGTTTCCTTCGAAGAGATTTCGATGTTGGCCACCAAGGAAATTGAAGATCGTCGGATTGGCGGATCGCCAATTGAACAATCAACACGCTATGTTTTCTACGATCAAAAAAATGACAAAGGTGAGTGGCGATACTTGCGGCACTCGTCGCTCATCGAAACATCGTCCGGATCAGAATACGTGAAAACAATGGATGCGATCTTCGCGATCTATGTCGGTTTGATTGAGCCGATGAAGGAATACTTCGGGAAGATGAAGCCTCTTGAAGAGGCGGAGTACGATGTAAACGGCGATGGCAAAAAAGAACGATGGGCCGAGCTTACCTCCGAAGCTGAACAGAAAGCATTTCGGATGACGTACAACGCCGATTTGCGAACGAAAGCGTGTGATGTTCTCCGATCTCTTCTACCGCTTGCGACGCTGACGAACGTGGGTATGTTCGGCAACGGTCGTTTCTTCCAAGGCGTGATCACGCATCTGCTTTCGACGGATATTCCTGAAGCGATCACTATTGGCGAATCAGCCTTTAAGGCCACCAGTCAGGTTATTCCGCAGTATGTGCGGCGTGCGAAACGAAATGAATACCAAGTAGAGACAAGGCGAGCCATGTTTGCTCTTGCCGAATCTCTTTTTGGGAACGACCTTCCGTCAACACACACCAATCCAAGTGTGATGTTGATGCCTGAAGATAGCCGCGATGTAAGTACTTTCGCCGCTATGCTCTATCCGTACTCCAACCGCAGTCTCGAGGCGGTGCGAAAGTTTGTGGCCAATGCTTCCGAAGAAGTTCGCATGAATATTGCCAAAACGTATATCGGCAAACGCCGCACTCGTCGCGATCGTCCGGGCCGAGCCCTCGAAGACGGCTATCCCTACACGTTCGATCTCGTGACCAACTGGGGGGTGTACAAAGATCTGATGCGCCATCGAATGAATACGCAACAACGCCAGCTTTTCACGACCAAGCTTGGTTTCGAGATGCCGGCAGAAATTATTGATGCCGGTTATGAAAGCCAGGCCAAGAAATGTGTGGAGCTAGCCGACAAATTGTTTGATCTCATTACCACGACCGACAAAACTTTGGCGCAGTACGCTGTGCTCCACGGGCACTTTGCCCGCTGGTCACTTGGTTGTAACGATCGTGAAGCTGAACATCTGATCGAGCTCAGAACCACGCCGCAGGGCCACACCAACTATCGCAAGGTGGGTCAGATGATGCATGCGGAAATTGCCAAACGATCTCCCTGGCGAGCTAAACTATTTCTTGGGTTTACCGATCATAACGACTACTTCTGGGCTCGCGGTGATGCTGAAGCAAATCAGCGAGTGAAAGAACGTAAGTTGGAAGAAAAACAATCCTCGAAAACCAATCAGCCCTAAACGGCTGATTTTTTACGTCAATAAGTTGACACTGAGGTATATATATGTAGAATGAACTCCATCGAAAGCAAAGGCTTTTGGCCCTCCTACCATAGATATACATCGTATTAACAATCAAATAACGGCACTGGAATTACGCGTAATCGGCAGTCAGGGCGAAAGCCTCGGCGTGATGGAGCGGGCAGCCGCCCTCGACATGGCCCGAGAGAAAGGCCTAGATCTGATCGAAATTGCCCCAAACGCCAAACCACCAGTCGCCCGGATGATGAGTTTCGACAAGTATCGTTATGAGCGGGACAAGGCAGCCAAGAAGGAGCGTCAGGGACAGAAAAGCAGCTCTCTCAAGCAAGTTCAGATTAGTGTGCGCATGGCCGAGAATGATCTCAATGTGAAGTTAAAGCGGACGATTGAGTTTCTCGAGGGAGGACATCCCGTCGAGATTCGTATGCGGCTTCGCGGACGAGAAAAAGCTAATCGCGACTTTGCCAAAGGAAAGTTGCAGGCCTACCTGGCCCTAATCCTGCTGCCGTATAAGTTTATTAGCGATATCAAAGCAAACGGTAACGGATTTAGCACAACGATTGTCGGAACCGCTCCGAAAAAGACTGAAGCCGAAAACAATAATGCTACTAACGAAATGAACGAGTCCCGTTAGAAGCCGCGATCGCTTTCAAAAAAAACAAAACACCATGAATAGTCGAAATATAAAAATTAACATAAATTGCAGAGTCGCTAAGATCGCGATCTGCTTCTAATGGGATGAGGAAAAGTAATACCAAACGAATTAGAATCACCAAGAATGGAAAAGTGATTCGTCGGCCGATGGCCGCGGGTCATAACCGCACGCGAAAGTCTTCGAAGTTGATTCGCAGCAAGCGAAAGGGAAAGAATCTCAATATGCCGAAGAAAACCATCTTGAATTATTAATCAAATTGCCCTAATATCTAATTCCTAATATTTAAACATTGGGATTTGTTTAGAAATTAGAAATTCGGATTTAGAAATTTTATACACTATGCCACGCGTTAAACGAGGAACAACTGCTAATAGAAAGCGAGCCAAAGTCCTAAAGAAAACTAAGGGATTTAAATGGGGCCGAAAATCGAAAGAACGAGCCGCTAAGGAAGCTTTGCTTCACGCCGAGTCGCGAATGTTCCGCGGCCGAAAAGAGAAGAAGCGAAATTTCCGATCCCTTTGGAATGTACGAATTAGCGCTGCTTCGAGTGCTCAAGGAATTTCTTACAGTCGCTTGATCGGTGGTTTGAAAAAGCAAAAGATTGCCTTAGATCGGAAGTCGTTGGCCATGTTAGCCAAAGATCATCCGGAAGTCTTCGCGGAAGTGCTAAAACAGTCTGGTGTAACCACAAAATAAGCAAATAACCTCTCACAAAGAGTTTGAACTCTTTTAACTCACGATCGTGAAGTAGAAGAGTACTAAGGCACAATGAAACAAAGAGGAAAATTACTGTTAGCTGCTTTAGAAGCCATGGCGGAAGTTGGTGTGACTACCATGGAACTTATAGAGGTTTTAGCAACTTCTCCATATGGATTGCCCTACGGGAAGTTAAATAATGCGTCGGAAGAAAAAAGGCTAGAACGAGAAAAACGAAAAAGAAGTTTCCAGCAAAAACGTGAAGTTTATAATCTTGTGTACCGTCTCCAACAGATGGGGTTAATCAAAAAGGAAAGGAATAAATGGGAGCTAACTTCGAATGGAAAAGGTAAGTTGCAGAAACTCAAGTCCTCTCACTCACCGCTTCCTCCTAAACTCTATTCTTCAAAGAATGATAAAGAGTGGAAAATAATAATGTTCGATATTCCAGAGAAATATCGACGAAAGAGAGATTGGGTAAGAAGCACCGTGAGGCATCTTGGATTTCAGATGCTTCAGAAAAGTGTTTGGATTGGTAAAGTACAAGTGCCCGAGCAGTTTTTAAAAGATCTAGAGGAGCTTGATATACTTTCTTATGTGGAAATTCTGGCTATTACGAAATCTGGGACTATCGAGAAATTGAGGGAATCTTCAAACTCACGATCGTGAAATAGAAGAGTTCTCTATTTTAACACCTTCTTTTTTGAGGAGGGCGAGTTTTTTCTTCAATCCCCAGCGGTAGCCGCCGAGGGTGCCATCAGACTTAAGGACGCGGTGGCAGGGGACGGTTATTTTGGTCGCGTCGTACGAATGGAGGATGTTGCCGACGGCTCGGTACGCCTTGCTGTTGCCGGCGAGGCGGGCCACTTCGGCGTAGGTCCTGGTTTGGCCGCGCGGGATTTTTTTCACCACTCCGAGCACCCGGGCTGTAAAATCGTTTGTTGTTTTGACCATAGCTTCTGCGATTATTACTTCTTGGGCGGTTATCGTTCGGTTTTTGGAAACCAGGCGGACGGCCCTGATTCCGGATAAAATCATGGGCTTGTTTTAAAACGCGGCGGGTTTCCGCGTACCGGCGGAGGATCTTCATCGCGTCTGGATAGAGGAACCAGGCGTAGCCGCTATGCTCTTCGAGCGAAATGGTTACGCGGGCCTGTTTCGTCTCAGCGAGATAGAGGATAACCGTATCATAAATCTTTTCCGTTTCGCTGTAAAAATGGAATTTTTCATACGCCCGGAAAGTCGGGAGGATATGAAGCTCGCCTTTCTTGAGGCCAGTTTCTTCCTCGGTTTCACGTAGCGCCGTATCTAAGCTCTCCTCGCCCTCCTCGAAGTGGCCCTTGGGGAAGTTCCAGTACTCGCCGCGCTTATAGAGAAAGAGATACTTTACCCCCTCCTCGGTCTTTCGAAAGATGACAAAGCCGGCGACGACCTGTTTTTTGACAGTTTTCTCCTTTTTATCAGGATTTTTGAGCATAAATGGAATGCCTCCATTGTAGCACTTCGCCAATCCGTAAGTCCAAATGGACCAGAATCAGGCTTTTTTCGAGAAAACGATTTTGTCTTTTTCGAGTGTGGCCTCCAGTTTATCACCTTTCTCAAACTTTTCTTCGAGCATGGCTTTGGCAAGTGGCGCACGCAAGTTCTCTTCAATGGCTTGGCGGAGCGGGCGGGCGCCGAAAGCGGGATCGTACCCAATCGTCGCGATTTTTTCTATGACTGTTTCATTGAACGAAAGTTTCAATTCCTGTTCCTCTAACTGCTTCGCAAAATCTTCAAGCTCTAACTTCGTAACCTTCTTGATATCTTCAGGCGACAAGTTCTTGAAAACGATAATTTTGGAAAAACGATTTAAAAGTTCCGGAGGGAAAACATCGGAGAGGGTGTCTTTGAAATGATCGGCGATCTGGGCAATGGATTTTCCCCCGCGAAGCGCGGTTTCGATATCGCGAGAGTGGGCGTTTGAGGTGGCGACAATGACGCAGTTTTCAAAAGATACTTTTCGTCCGAGGCCATCGGTCAGATATCCTTCGTCCAAAACCTGGAGGAAGAGATGGAGAATATCAGGGTAGGCTTTTTCGAACTCATCGAGCAGGACAACGCTTCGCGGTTTCTCGCGAACCGCTTCGGTTAAGGCGCCGATAATGGTCCCATCGGCCGAACCGATAAATTGCATAAAACTTTTTTTGTCCTGATACTCGCTCATGTCGAAGCGGATCATCAGATCGCGCGAACCGAACTGCAGTTCAGCGATGAGTTTGGTGAGAGCAGTTTTTCCCACACCGGTTGGACCAACAAATAGGAAGGAAGCGATCGGACCATTCTTTCGGGTGAGACCACTGCGGTATTCGCGAAGGGCGTCAGCTACCGATTTCACGGCTTCTTCCTGGTCAATAAAGCGTTTATGAATAATATTCTCGAAGTGGAGCAAGGTTTCCGCCTCTTCTTTATCCGGCCGGTGAATGGGAATATTTACTTTCCGTTCGGCCACGCGCACTACGTCTTCTATTTCCAGAATCTTTTTCCCTTCGTGTCGGGCGTCGTCCACACTTTCTTTCAAAAGTTCGAGGGCGCTTCCGGGAAGCGGGCGGTGGCGGACGTACTGCTTGGCGATAATGACCGCTTTCTTCAAGGCGCTCACCGTGATCGTGAGATGAGAAGAAGCTTCGAGCGATCGGGCTTCAGCGGTCAAAATGGTAAAGGCCTCATCGGTCGTCACTTCTTTGACCGTAATTTTTTCAAAGTACGCCAGGAGATCGCTCCGCGGTTCAATGTACTGTTTAAACTCCTGGGGATAGGTTGAGCCGATAATCGGCAGAGCATCTTTTTCGAAAAGTGGAATAAAAGCGTCGGCGGCTGAGAGATGTTCTTTGCCGGAGGTATGGAGGAGATTGTGGAGATCGGGAATGTAGAGAATAATGTTTCCGGCGCCAAGACATTCAGTAATAATATTTTGAAGACGGCCCTGGAGTTCTTCGGGCGAGAGATTAGAAACGGCATTCGAAAGATGGAGTTGGATTAAGCGGCGATCAGTTAATGGCGGTGGAACGCGGTCGCCCACAATCTCCGCGGCCAGGTGTTCAATAATGGTATTTTTCCCAATCCCAGCCTCGCCGACCAGAAGAACATTCGGGTTCATGGTACGGGTCAAGGTTTTTAGTAGTTCATCAAATTCTGATTTGTGACCAATCAGATTTCCAAGCAGTCCCTCGCTTGCCAGTTCGGTTAAGTCGGTTGAGAAGCGGTCGAGTGTTGGGGTCGCCCGGCTGGTCCAGGAACGATTCATGATGCCGCGCTTCGAATCAAAGCGTCGTTGGGCAGTGTGGATGTGTTTTGGTTTTGTTTCGGAGAGGCGAAGGGCGTCGGTTAAGGCTTGCGGGGTGAGCGAGAATGTTTTGGTCACGCGTTCGATATACGGATCGTTAATGGTGAAAAGAGCGATGAGAACGTCGGGCACCTGGACAAAGCGATGACCATTTGCGCGGGCGGCCCGGAAGGCCTCGGTCATTAACGGAGAAGTGATCGCGACTTCATAGGGATCTTCGTCCGGCGTTTCCTCCGAGAGCCACGAGTTTATTTTTTCTTTGAGGGTGGCTTCATCGACATCTAGACGCGCGAACATTTTCTGAATCTGAGTATGACGAAGCAACTTTTTTAAGAGCACAACGGAAAAACGTTGGTGTGCCAGACTGCTGTCGGACATGGCTTTCTCGAGTGTGCTAAAAGCAGAAGGGGCAAGATAATCGGCGATATTTAATCCCTCTTCTTTTTTAATTTCTTCGATATGCTCATCAGCATCTTGATAGTGGATCAAGCGATCGGCCCAAAAAAGAAGAAGAAAGATTCCAAAAAACTGCATTCCGCGGACATCGCTGATTAGAAGTAAAAAAGTGAGTACACCGAAAAAAAGATAGGTTGTGCCGGAAGCAACCCGAACCAAAAACCGGCCGGCGGGACTCATGCGCAAGCGTGGATCGTCAAAATATATTGAGAAGTCTTGTGACTGGGTCATGCCGGTTGAGAAAGAAAGGCGAGAAAGGCCTGGAGCAGGAGCATGACGGGAATGGAAATCCAGAGGATGTACAGGAAAAGAAAAACGGAGCAGAGAATTGTGTAGAAAAATCCGGCCACAACCACGCGGCCAAGCCGAAAGATGGGGCCAATGATCTGTCCCATGAGCGTGTAGTCCTGATAGAGCGGTTCAAAAAAATGAGCGAGCGTGATCTTAAGCGCGAAAGTTTGCTCCAGACTTAAAAAGATCGAGAGCCAGGTTCGCGCGAAAAAGTAGGAACCGTCAACGTACCAGCGATGGAAAAAAATAGCGATATGATACCAGAGTCTTCGGAAAAGATAGAAAAATGAAAGTGACAGCAGTGGTTGGCGGTGTTCCATGCGATGCTTCTATTATACTTCTCGGCCGTTGTCATGGCGAGGAGTTGTTTGGCCGAAGTACAACCCATGTGTCATTGCGAGTGGAGGCGAGTTGTACTCGCCGGAACGTGGCAATCTAGAGATGGCCACGCCCGCTTCGCCAGAGCTTCAGCGAGGCGAGTCGTTACTCCTCCTCGCCATGACATTTTGGAAAAGATTATGGAGGTCAGATTGCCACGTCCCGATTTTCGTTGAATGAAAAATGCGATCGGGACTCGCAATGACAGGAAGGCGAAGCTAGAAAAGAGGATTTTGTTTTTGCTCGCGTGGTTCTTCTTTTGGTGGCGGGCTTGTTTGGTGGGCTTGGGCAGGCTCATTTTTTATTTTCTTGAGGAGGAGCGGCAGTTTTTTGAATCCTGCCTCGAAGAGTCCCATGGCCGTGGTTCCGCGGAGCGCGGCCGCCGGGTGGAAAAACGGCATAATAATCCGGCCGCCAAGCCGAAAGGCCGTTCCCTGATCGCGGGTGATTTTGGCGTCCGGCAGAAAGTAGTTCATGGAAAACCGGCCGAGCGGCACAATGATCGGCGGATTGATGATTTCTATCTGTTCGGTGAGATAGGGTTTGTACGCGGCAATTTCTTCCGGGCTGGGGTCGCGGTTTTCCGGCGGACGGCGTTTCACGATATTCGTAATGTAGACATCCTCCTCTTTCCAGCCGATGGCGCGGATATTTTTCCTAAGGAGTTGGCCGCCGCGACCAACAAATGGCCGCTTTTCGATATCTTCGTTTTTTCCGGGAGCCTCACCAATAAAAAGAACATCGCAATTTATGTTCCCTTCGCCGAAAACTAAATTGGCTGGTTGGAGCGGAAGATTGGTGTCGGCGACAAGGCGTGCTTCTAAATCACGAAGGCGCGTTTCTTTGCTTTCAACGGAACTCATCCCGTTAGAGATAGGAAACGCTTAAGCCTGTTTTTGAGATAGCGCTTCCCCATACCAGATTTAAGATATTTTTCTCTCGACTTTGCGTCCCCTTCCGATATACAAGCTTCGTAGTAGATAAGAATATATGGTCCATGATGTTTAGTATACTTTGATTTTTTCTCATTATGCTCGCTTAAGCGTTTCCGTAAATCCTTTGTGTACCCTGTGTACCAACGCTTATTTTTGTTCTCTACGACATACGTGTAGAACATAATTGCTTAATCTCTAACGGGACTAATGCCGCAATGCGGAAAACGATTCTTTGGTCGCCGTGTTCCAACCGTTTACAAATTCGCGTTCGATAACTGATGACTGCGGCGTTGTCCAGCGAAGGAGATACGAGAGGGAAAAATTATCACCAGTGGCGCCATAGAGAAATGGCGATTCGGTAAAGCGATCGGTAAAATCATTTTCATACAGCGGTCGACTGCCGTAGAGGCCGACGATATACGCGCGATCATGTTCAGGAAGGGTTGTGCTCGCGATGGCCATGATTTCATTTCCGGTGTGTTTCAGCTCCGCCAGCGTTCGCGGATAGTGTCCGGTTATTTCTTTGTAGATTTCGAGAGAATCAACGAGCGTCGTAACGGTATTAATCTGTTCTTCGATTAAGGCGGCATCATTATTTACCGCAACGATGGGGAGAGTTGCTCCGGTGATGCTGGCCTGGAGCTGATTTCCGAGGGGCGCCTGTTTGGCATAGTTCAAAGCGAGTACGCTCGCGCTGGTTCCCAAAACGAGAATGAAAAGCAATGAGAAAGAAAGTTGGAAGGCGGGAAAAAGGTATTTCGGTTTTTTAAGAGGCGTGTCCCGCGCCTGGACAATCTTCAATCCTTCCTGCACTTGAGCCAGATTCCAGCCCACGCCCAAAAGCGCGCTCATTGTTTGCTCTTTTTTGACGCCCAGTGCCCGACAGGATTCTAAGTACGAAATAAGTTCTGGAGTAACCATAGGAATGTTGAGCGCTCAACATGACAAACACTTTTGTTTACCCGCCACTTCTATCTTGAAGGGCGAGGTTTATCACGCTGACTTCCCCTACATTATACATTTTCTTGGGTAATAAAAAACCGCCTGCCTGCAATGCCGGAGCATAGCGATGGCGGGCGGGCCCAGTCTCACAAGGTGAGGGGATCGGAATAAGACAAGCTTGCTGATCAGGTCGTAAGACTTACGGCAGAACTGGCCGGTTGCAGTTATCGCGAACTGGAACCCAAAAATCTGCTCCGTTGCCGTCCCAGGTAGCCAGAACATAGTACATCTCATCGATGCCATAACCGACGAGAATGCCGTCATCGACAGTCTTAGCAAACAAGCGTAAGGCCTCAAAGAAGGGACCTCGTTCAGTGCGCATCGCTTGCAGTGCTGGGAACCTATTCTGAACTGCGGGAGGAAGTTGCTTCATAATCATGTCCGAGTCGTGAAGGCGTTCACCACAGGCGACGTAGATCACAGTCAATGCTTCATCACTCAAAGTTGGCAGATCGTCGCTTCCGACGAATCGCTGGAACAGCTGGCGAAGGGGCGTGGAAGCAACTTGGGCTAGTGCGTTTGAAAGAGACATTGTGAGTCCTCCTTTGCGCTGTCATTCTTATATTGTACTGAATAGGAAAAGGCAATAAAAAAACCGCCCGCTTGCTGAACGCAGTACGGGCAGACGCTCCTCGTGATTAGTGACGCTGAACGCTGATCTCGCGTCTCTCGGTGTTTACCGAGATGTAAGAGTACTCTGAAGGGTGGCAGAAGACTTCAGTCAAGAATACTCGGAGATATCGAAGCTCAAAAGTAATTCGGCTCCACGCACGAAGAATCATAAATTCGTCCTCCTTCCAACACTCTTATTTTTATAGCTTAACAGATTTCAAAAAGCAATTACTATAAAAACAGAAATGCCCCACCGAAGTGTTGCACTTCTGGCGGGGCGATGGTGATGCTTGTGGGCAAGGCTACTGCTACTGTCCAGACGCAAGCTGAGCGAGTAGCTCAACCGTGCTGGTGTCGAGATCGGCTAGTTCCATTCCGAGATCTTTCATAACCCTGGGAATGTCGGCGCCAAACTCGGGCAAGCTGTAGAGACCTAGTAACGTCTTGCCCAAATCCTTGCCTTCAGGCAACCCAATCATGTAGGCGTAACGAAACACGTGCACCACGATTGCCAAATTGTTATCTGGACTGCCAATGAAATCTCCGGCCATGATTCCTCCCTTACGATAAGGCGGGGATCTGATTAGAGGCTGATGATGCCATCGTGGCCATGCATCATCGCCATGACCATGGCGCCGTTTTGCATCACCAGTCCTCCGAGAGCTCGCACCAACTCCCGAGCTTCTCGCCCGGTTCTGTCGGTGGGAACTTCCGTGTGGCAAGCGATGCTATAAGGATAGCCCAACTCTTCTCGCAGGCGGCGTTGGATCTCGCCTTCAGAAGAAGAAGTCCGTACAATCTGTCGAGCGGCGGCCTTGATCTCGTTGTCGGACATAGTTTCGAAGGTTTTCGTTTCCTCCATCTTATTCTCCTGATGTGTTCGGGCACTCTCGTAGTAGGCAAAGAGCGCCAGGTTATTTTGAGACTCAGGAACTTACGAGAGGACGCTTATCTGTTCGACTCCGATGTTCCCCTCCGTTGCTAAATCGAACCTCTTGTTTCAGTCCCAGTTTACTGCCGATGCGTGCTTTCATATTTCTCTCCGTTGGTCGGATAGTACTACTGGCGTTTGCTAGTTGCATTATATAATTAATATGTTAGTATGTCAATACCTTCATGGAAATTTCAAGCAAGAAATTCTATGATGGCGCAGGGCTTATTCAGGAATTTTCAGGCGTCGCAAATCGCCTATTAGATTTTTGAATATGCTCAAAATTTCATATGGCCTGCCTGTCATGCCTCACGGCAAGACGGGATGGCAGACAGGGGATGACCGGCTTCGATAAAGACGAAGTCCAAACTGGCGAGTTGAGCGCTGACTCACAAAACCGGCAAAAAACAAACTGCTAACCAACGCGTTACAGCTCCAAGTTTCGCTTTCGCGTAACTAGAGGATCAGCGAGCCTGGGTTCCTTAGGCTCACAACTGGTCTTATATAAGGGAACTCGTTCCGAGAAGTTTGCTCTGCGCTTCCGGAATTAAACTAGCAGAGTATGTCTAGTTTCTAGACTCTGTCGCGTCTGACGCGGCTACACTCGTAGAAGGTTTGCGATTTTCTTCTTTAGACGGCGGTTCGACTCCGCCCATCTCCACCGCGTCAAACGCGGTTTCGCCGCAGAAACCGGGTTTGCAAGGTGCCACGTTTGACGTGGCTTCTATGTGATAAGGTAAGTGTGTAGAAAATGGATGCCACGTTTGACGTGGCTCTCGTTTGAGTGACAACTTCATCGCCACGTTTGACGTGGCTTCTATGTGATAAGGTAAGTGTGTAGAAAATGGATGCCACGTTTGACGTGGCTTCTGCGTTTCTTTATTTTGTATGTAAATGTATTACGTTTACATATTGCACAGTGAGAAAGATTACGGTTTATATATAGGCAAGAGTTCTGACTTAAAGCAAAGAATCCAGTCCCATAATTATGGTCTTGTGGTATCCACGAAGAATAGGCGGCCTTTAAAATTGGTTCACTACGAAGCTTTTTTATTTGCCGATGATGCAAGTGCGCGAGAGCGCTACTTGAAAAGTGGGTACGGAAGACGTCAGCTTAAAGAACAATGCGGAAACCTATTCCGACGATTGAAGTTCAGGTAATAGCGACGTTCGCCGTGTCCTTCGTAGTTTGAACGAAGAAGGAAGAGCGAAGCACTCCCACCATCGAACCCATTGTGGAAGTAAGAAGACCTATTCTTTCAGCTTCGTATAGCCAAGATAGTGTTCTTAGTTTCCTGCAAAAGAAAAACCGCAGGGCAAGCCATGCGGTAGGGTGTCTTACTTATTCTCTATTAACAACACGGGACGTCCATCGGGATCTGTAATGTATACAAATTTTGTATCTTCCAAGACGCTGACGTCCGTCGTTGCTTGAATACCGAATTCTGATGCGACTTGGAGGGCTGTCTCAATAGAATCGACAATCAGCATGAGTGCATCTTTCGGAAAGTCAGGGGAGGCTGCATAAATCTCCATTACACACGTATCGGCCATGGGCATGACTTCGTGATGCGCGGGACCTCCGTGTTTATGCTCCCTTGTGTGAAGTCCAAGTTCGGCATAGAAACGTGCCGTTTCTTGTCGGTTAGTTGCTCTCAAAACGAAACCCGCAATGGTTGTGGCCATTCAGACCTCCTCGGTTCTGCGGATATTAAACAAGAAAAAAATAGAATGTGCAAATTAGTCGAGCTCTACTTTTTCCATACGATAGCGTAGCGCTCCCCTTGCCCGTCCGTAGCTTTAGTGAAGGAGGGCCCATCTCCACACCCTGTGACTTTGAGGCCATAAAATGCTCAAAAACTCTTAACCCGGGTTTTGCTTCAGATTTTCCTCACCGGAATTGTTCGAAAACCTTAGATTCTATCTATGGGAATCATTAATCCTTGTGCTAACTTGTTCTTAATGCCCATTTCATCGCACTTGACAATACAGTTTAATAATGTTTCTCTGTGAATAGAAAGGAAGGTGCGATGGCTCTTGATGAAAAGCAGATAAAAAATGTCTGCAGACCAGGACAGGGTGCGAAAACGTGTAGTTTTCTTCTCGCTGGCCCCGACGGCATGGAGTGCGCAAAAGGCACTCCCCTCGAAGGAATGATTTGGGCCCGGCGTTCAACAATGAACGCGAAAGGTGAAAACTGCTCGGGACCGCCCAACTTCAGGCCATTCGACGACGATTAGGGGTTTCGACCCC
>ERZ1292623.3216-Hain-H51-01um-R1-3216-length-14051-cov-7_pt1 | contig 14051 bp, 16 predicted proteins | sample MGYA00564398_ERZ1292623 | MGnify/ENA primary metagenome ERZ1292623 (study PRJEB36523, sample SAMEA6512633) | groundwater metagenome | collected 2019-01-07 | study: AquaDiva: Metagenomics assemblies of 32 groundwater samples
TATTAATATTAGCCTCTTGACAGCTTCCATGTCAATAGTGTAATCTAGCCTCTATCATGGCTAAAAGAAGAAAAACCAGAGAACAAAAAAAGCTAGCCGATTTACGCCACAACTTTACCCACCCCTTGGTAAGTAATGCTCATTCTGAACCTAAAATAAAGTTTGAAACAAACAAAAACCCAAAAATATTACCCAAAGAAAAATCGGTAATTTCATTAAACGAATATCCATATCTATTTAAAGATTTGTCGAAAACAGGAGTTTTAACCGCTTTGATATTGGGGGTTCAGGTTATTTTATTCTTCTTACTTAAAAATCATACCTTAAAAATTCCGGGATTAATTTATTAACTTGGAGCTCGCTAAGCGGGCTGAAAGGGGGTGAATTAAATTATGGCATCAATGTATTGTGTTAAATGCAGAGCAAAGAGAGAAGATGCAAATGCAGTAAGAGTTACCATGAAAAATGGTAAACCGGCAATGAAGGGCAAATGTCCGGTCTGCGGTACGGGAATGTACAGGATTGGAGCAGCTTAATCTTGAAGATCCTTCGAAGGAGTATAATTATCCTTCAAGAGATAATAAAAAAACCCTTCCAAAAGAGGGGTTTTTTTATTGGAAAATTGCGTATATTGCTTTTCCGGGAAGCCTTTTTCTAAATCCAGCTTTTATCTTTTTGTCGGGAAAATTAATCCATGAATCCATCCACTTATTTTCAAACCGAACTAAATAATGACCATAATGATATTTCTTTGATTTTTTGATGAAAACAATTGCATTTTGTTGGTAAATTTTATTTCTGATTTTCGGCTTAATGTATTTATACTGATATTTAAATCCTGTATTTTTAAAAACTTCAACAATCTCTTTGCAATAAAATCCTGAACTCCGCGCCTTCTTTTTTCCATTTTTAAAAAGCTCAGTAGCATATTTATATTTGATGTTTAAAACAAACGCAACGCAGGCAACCGCACATCCAAAAGCATCTTCTTGTCTAGTTGGTTTCATAAAAGCATTGTAGAATTTATATATTTATATACAAGAGATAAGTTCTCTCACGACAGAAGTTTTACAGTCGCCTGCTATGCAACGCGTTGCATAGCATTGCGGGCAGGCAATTTTGGGGCTATGGAATTTTCTTTGCAAGCTACTGTGCTACATAGCACAGTAGCATATAGCAAGATTTTCCCTGTGATTAGATTTTTGAGGCTAAATATCACCCATAGAACTTAAACAAACAGGACAAGACTGAGCACTTAAGCATCGCTAATAGAGAATGGATGGTAGAAAGTGGATTTCTGATGATAGATTATTGAGAATTGATCAATCTTCCATTTTTCAACTTCAAAAAACTATCTTCCATCTTCTACTTTCTATTGTCCAGTATAATGAACAAGCTTATAAACTTCTACGACTGAAACATTCCAATGGCCTGCAATTTCTGCTCTGCCAAAGCCGGCAATTTCCCACAAAGAATGCCCAAGCGGCTCGCAAGGCAGCGGGCTTTCGCAGACTACAAAAAGCTGGTCTTTAACAGTTTTTCTTTGCGGATCTCTTGCTGGATCTTCTATAACGTCCGCCGGATGGTTCCAAACTGTAAAGAAATAGCGGTAAGCGTAGTCGGAATTCCCTCCCGATATTAGTGCGAAATTAAAGGGCTTAGTGTCTGTTTTTGTCATTACAAAATCAGCAATTGTTTTCATTTGATTTAATTGTCTGTTCGGCTCATATCTAAAAGGTAAGCCCTGAATATTAAGTATGAAAAGAGTTAAAAACAATAGTATTGCAAAACCTTTACTTAAAATCTGAAACTTTTTATTCTCAAATATATATACTGTTATAAATCCGACTAAAATAAACGGTAAGGGGAACATAAAGCTAAAATAATAATCATAGATAGACTTTTTATAAAACCCGAAAAGAATTATTCCAATAAAAAACCATAGAAACAGCAGTAAATATTTCTTAAATTCTATTGAGTTGGATTTAAAACTTAAGTAAGTTTTAAAAGCCAAATAAATTGTCGAGGAGATTGCCAAAAATAAAATTAAGATAGTCCATAAGAATAAAACAGCGCTGTCAAATTTAAATAATTGCTCGGGGGGCGGAAAAGAAACAATAAGCCTTCCGAAAAGTCTAAAGTATACATCATATAAAGTTAGAAAGAAATTTGAATTTGTACCGGTATTTCCCGAATGGAGAATAAAATCAAAGATTTTATTAAAATTTAAAAATCCGTGTCTAAATTCAAAAGCCAAAAACGGAAACCATCCTATTAAAAATCCTAAAATAATGAATATATATTTTTTAACTAAAGGAAGTTTTTCTTTAAAGCTAAATTTTGTCAGAAATTCGAGAACAAACACATATAAAAAAATTATTACGCCTAAAAATATTGCAAGATAATGAAGCTGCATTGCAATGCCAAGAAAAAATCCGCTTGCAAAATAATATTTTAAGCTCTTTTTTTCAATTGCTTTATAAATTGTATATAAAGTAAGGAGTGAAAAAAACGGAAGAGGATTGGGGTTCCAGGATGAACGTGAGTAAGCAACAACTAAAGGAGAAATTGCATATAAAATGGCAGCAATAAGTCCGACTTTGTAATTAAAAAGATCCTTAGAAAACTTGTAGATTAAAAAAACAGTTGCAACACCAATTAAAGCAACCATCACAGCGGGACCAACGGGATTATAATTAAAAAGCCATAAAAAGGGAGCCATAAAATAGTAATATACTGGCCCCAGAAAGAATCCTCCTACAGATGATGTTGGTCCAAGAAGAGTTAATTTTCCGTGCAGAATTTCATAGACTCTTAAAACGTCTCTCCCTTCATCTCCTAAAAAAGTCATGTAATCCGCTATCCTAAAAAGCCTTAAAAAAGCAGCTAAAGCAAGAACAACAAGAACGGAAATAAACTGAAAATTGAAAACTGAAAATTGAAAATTTTTTTTCATTTATGGGGTTTTTTGCGCCAAATGACAAACCTATACATTGTAAAATTATAGATAAGAAGAATGCCCGTTGCAAAAACAAAATAAACATATGGCAATGGGAATTGCCTTCCGAATAATATCTCTCCCAGCTGAACTATACCCGATTGAATAAATAAAACGCCTGTATTTGACGATGCAAAAAATCCAAACATTTTTAAGATATAAGGACCAAATCCTTTTGCTCTTTGTTTTTTAAAAGTCCAAAGATTATTTAAATTATAATTTGAAAAAATTGCAAGTTGTGCGGATAATAAATTAGAAAGGCCAAGAGGAAAAGTTGTCGCATTAATAATAATCCTATAGACAATAAGCTGAATTACAAAACCTGTTCCTCCTACTACCAAAAATTTTCCAAAACTGCCAAATATTTTTTCTTTAATACTTGTTGTAATAATATATTTTAATAAATCTATAATATATTCTTTTGGTGCTATTTTAGAACGGCCTAGGGTTCTGTCTGTAAAGTGAATTGGAATTTCTGCGACTTTATATTCATCCCTTACTACTTTATTTAAAAATGACACCTGAAACGTATATCCTCTAAAAGCTGTTAATTCTTCCTTTTCCTTAAGAAATACTTCTTTTCTCATGGCCCTAAACCCCCCTGTCCAATCGTGAATAGAAAACTTAAGAAGTATTATACGGACTAATAAATTGCCAAAAACCGAAAACATTTTGCGTGTTAGTCCCCAGTTTGATGGAATCGAACCTCCCTGGCTATATCTTGTTCCGATTACGAAGTCATATCCTTCATCTATTTTTTTTAAGAAATCCGGAATTTTATTTGGGTCATGCGAAAGGTCCGCATCCATTTCAAACATTACCTCTGCATTCATTTTATCTATTGCATATGTCATTGCCCTAACATAAGCAGCTCCCAACCCATGTTTTTCGCCCATATTTAAATCTAAATTTTCAAATTTTTTCATTAACTTCTTTACTTCATCTGCTGTTCCATCAGGAGAATTATCATCGGCAACCAAAATATTCATGTCGTGGTTTTTTATTTTGGGGAAAATATCATTTTCTAATATTTCTATTAATCTTTCTATATTTCCTTTTTCATTATATGTTGGGATTATAATAACTACTTTCATGCTGTATTGATTAAATCATAAATTCTTAAAATATTCTATTGTTTTCAGAAGTCCTTCTTCTATCTCAACCTTAGGAAACCAATTTAAAAGTGATTTGGCTTTAGAAATATCTGGCTTTCTCTTATGCGGATCGTCCACTGGCAGGCTCTCACTAAATTCTAGATTAGACTTAGAACCTGATAATTTTTTAACCAAATTTGCATATCCTAAAACAGAATGCTCATCTTCTGATCCTAAGTTTACAACCTCACCCATTGTATTTTCTGTAAACATTAATAATGTTAATCCATTAACTAAATCGTCTATGTAGCAAAGAGATCTTGTTTGATTTCCATCTCCAAAAATTGTAATTGGTTTATTTTCTAACGCTTGGGTTATAAATTCTATAATCATTCTTTTATCTTTTTTTAGCATGCCCGGGCCATATGTATTAAAAACTCTGGCAATTCGTCCATCAAGATTTTTTTCTCTAATAAAATATGATACTAATGTTTCTCCAAATCTTTTTGACTCATCGTAAACAGAACGAGGTCCGGTTGTGGAAACATTCCCCCTATACTCTTCGCTCTGTGGATGCTCGATTGGATCCCCATATACTTCAGATGTTGAAGTAAATAAAAATTTTGCATTATGTTTTTTAGCCAATTTTAACAATTCCAAAGTGCCTATTGTGTTCGCAAACATTGTTTCGAGGGGTAAAGCGTGATAACTTATTAAACTATGATGATTGGGCGAGGCGGGTGATGCCAGATGAAAAATAAAATTTAATTCCTCAAAATCAATACCATCAAATGATTTAGTGATATCATGTTCAACAAGTTTAAAATTGGCATTTTCAAGCAAACTTTCTATATTTTTCTTATCACTTGTTAAAAAATTATCTATACAGATTACTTTATAATTTTGTTTAAGAAGATTTTTGCAAAGATGTGAGCCAATAAATCCAGCACCACCCGCCACCAGAATTCTTTTTTTTGATTTATCCATACTTTGATATTAAATTTTGTTTTGAAACTAAACAATAAGACTGGTGCTGGATAAAACCTGCTCCTCCGGCAACTAAAGCGGTTAGCATATTATTTATTTTTTTCCATTTCCAGATCAGCTTTGACCATCATTTCTACTAATTCCTTAAAACTTGTTTTAGGTTTCCATCCCAATATTTTTTCCGCCTTGCTATAATCACCGATTAAATGATCTACTTCAGCGGGTCTTAAATGTTCCGGCTTATTGGAAACTACATATTGCTCCCAATTTTTAACTCCGGCCGCTTCAAAAGCCAATTCTACAAATTCTTTTACACTGTGCGCCTGCCCTGTTGCGATTACAAAATCCTCTGCAATTTCTTGTTGAAGCATTAACCACATTGCCTCAACATAATCACCTGCAAATCCCCAATCTCTTTTTGGTTCTAAATTTCCAAGTTCCAGTTTTTTTTGTGTCCCGAACTTTATCCTGGCAACGGCATTTGTTATTTTTCTGGTTACAAACTCCAAACCTCTTCTTGGAGACTCATGGTTAAACAGTATTCCCGAACACGCAAATATATCATAACTTTCTCTGTAATTAAGAGTTATATAGTGTCCATAAACTTTAGCAACGCCATACGGACTTCTCGGGTGAAATCTCGTTGTTTCTTTTTGAGGAATTTCTGTAACTTTTCCAAACATTTCAGATGAAGATGCCTGATAAAATTTAATTTTTGGATTAACAACTCTTATTGCCTCTAACATTCTGGTTACGCCAAGAGCGGTAAACTCTCCTGTTAAAACAGGCTGGTTCCATGAAGTTTTTACAAAACTTTGCGCGGCTAAATTGTAAACCTCATCCGGACTTGAGTAGGTTACAGCTTCTGTTAATGAACTTTGATCCAAAAGATCCCCTTGTAATAATTCAATTTTATCCTCAATATGTTTTATTCTTTCATTATTTACAGTGCTTGTTCTTCTGGTTAAACCATAAACTTTATATCCTTTGGAAAGCAGCAACTCTGCCAAATACGAACCGTCTTGCCCTGTTATACCTGTAATTAAAGCTTTTTTCATAATATTTATTTTAAATTATATTCCTCCAATAGTCTAGCGTATCTTTTAGAGTTTTATCGATTTTAATTTTTGGCTCCCATCCTGTGAGTTTTTTTAACTTGACGTAATCACAAATAAGATTGGGGTTATCAATTGGTCTAAATAAAGATTTATCTTGTTTGATAGAGACTTTTACCTTGGAATAAGATAAAAGCTTATTTAAGATATCTGATATTTTATATGAAACTCCCGAACCAATATTATATGCCTCACCCTCTTTTCCTCTTTCCATAAGTAATTGATAAGCTCTGACAACATCTTTTACGTTTGTAAAATCTCTTTTTGCCTCTAAATTACCAACAGGTAAAACCGGTTCTCTTTTACCCTTTTCAATTTCAACAATTTTTTTGGCAAAAGATGAAACGACAAAATCAGGAGATTGCCGTGGACCAATATGATTAAACGGTCTTGCGATAATAACCTTAAGATTATCCGCCATAAAATATTGTCTTCCTAAAAAATCCTGCGTTAGCTTTGAAACTGCATATGGATTTGTAGGATTAAACTTTGTATTTTCGTCTATTGGCAGGTCTTTGGAACTAACGTCTCCGTAAACTTCGGCTGATGAAATTATAAGTATTCTTGTTGCTTTCAAATTATTGTTTTTTATTGCCTCAAAAAGGTTAATTTGAGAAGAAATATTATTTATAACTATCTTACCGGGAGTTGAAAAGCTTCCAGCCGCAGAAGCAAAAGCCGCTAAATGATAAATTTCATCGGGTTTTATTTTTTCGATTAAATCCTTAGTTTCGGTTTCGTTAGTTAGGTCTACTTTGAAAAGATTAATTTTATTTTTAACTTTTTCTAAATTTTCTATTCCTTTGTCTTTGTAATATGTTCCAAAAATATTTTTCTTATTATTATCAATTAGGTATTCGGCAAGATGACTTCCGGCAAAACCCGATGCGCCTGTAATGAGTATTTTCTTATCCATAATTATCTGCCAACACCCATGTAATTAAACCCTTTGGCTTTCATTATTTCCGGTTCGTAAAGATTACGAGCGTCAATAATATTTGGACTTTTCATCTTATTTTTAATATCTGAAAAATTTAATTCTCTGAATTCATTCCACTCTGTAAGAATAATAAGTAAATCTGCCTCTTTAGAAACTTCATAAGCATCTTTTGCATAATTTACATTTTTTAGCATTGTAGCTGCTATTTCCATAGATTTTGGATCAAAAGCGGAAATTTTTGCGCCGTCGTTTTGCAGTAAATTAATAATATCAATCGCCGGAGCATCTCTCATGTCATCGGTATTTGCTTTAAAGGAAAGTCCCAAGATCCCAATTTTTTTACCCCGTACGTCTCCGAGAACCTTCCTTGCTTTTCTGACAATATCTCTTCTTGACTGATGGTTAATATTTTCTACTTCCTCAAGCAGAGAAAACGGGTAATCATTATCTTTTGCAATTGAAATAAGCGCTCTGACATCTTTTGGAAAACAACTTCCTCCATAACCGGGACCCGGGGAAAGAAACATATTACCAATTCTTTTATCCATACCAACTCCCTCAAGCACTTTCAAAGCATCTGCTCCGAGTGCTTCCGAAAGCTTTGCGATTGCATTGGCATATGAAATTTTAAGAGCTAAAAACGCATTGGCCGCATATTTTATAAGCTCTGCTGTTTCAAAATTTGTTAAAACAAGGGGTGCTTTAATCGGCTCATGGAATTTAATTAACATTTCCTGCGCTCTTTTACTTTGGGTACCTATAACAATTCTATCGGGATTAGTTGTGTCGGAAATTGCGCTTCCTTCACGCAAAAATTCCGGAACAGATGCATAATCGACTTGTGCACCTTGATGTTTTGAATCTTCCAGAATTCTTTTAACTTTCTTGTTTGTGCCCGTGGGAACCGTACTTTTGGTAGCAACTACACTGTATCCTTCAAGATTTTGTCCTATTTTTTGGGCAACTTCTAAAACGCTGGAAAGATCGGCATCGCCTGTTTTTGTGGTTGGTGTTCCGACTGCGATAAATACTATGTCTGATTCGGAAATCGAAGGCTTGTAATCAAGAGTAAAAATTAATCTTTTTGCTTTTATGTTTTTTTTGACCAATTCCGCAAGGCCCGGTTCATAAATGGGGATTATTCCGCGCTTTAAATTTTCTATCTTTTCTTTTGTATGGCCAATCACATAAACCGTATTGCCAAAATCCGCAAATACCGCAGCTGTAACTAATCCTACATATCCATGACCTATAAACGTAATTGTCATATTTGAATTTTTTCTATCTGGTTTTTTACTTCCCTAAGCCCCGCATCAACACTCAACATCTCTGCTCCCAGATTACTTATTTTATCATTTTTAAGGTTAAGACAAAAGGGACGGGGTGCTTTGCCGGCAAAATATTCTCTTCTTGTTGTTTTTGAAATTAGTAAAGAGTCTAAATTAAATTCTTTGGCAATTTTTATAGCCAAATTGTACGGTGTAATCGCCTGACTTCCTACAATGTGAAATATGCCTTTTTCCTGCCTTTGAATTAATACATCTAAAGCATTAGCAATATCGTCTATAAAAGTCGGCACCATAATATGATCCGTAATCATATTTAGTTCTTCTTGTTTTTTTAGTTTGGCAATTAAAACTCTTACCAAATCGTTTCTTTCAAATAAGGCTCTATACGGATAAGCTGGTCTTACAATAACCCAATCTAAGCCTGAAGTTTGCACAAGTTTTTCTCCTTCAAACTTTGTTTTACCGTACCAATTAATTGGACTAGGCGTATCATCTTCTGTATATGATTTTTTTTGTCCGTTAAAAACAAAGTCTGTTGAAATATAAATTATTTTTTTATTAAACGCCTGGCATGCTTCAACAATATTTTGCGTTCCAAAAACATTAACTGCCCAAGCGGTTTGTTCGTTAACCCAAGCTTCTTCTTTTTGAGAAAAATTGCTGAAATTTAAGATTTCTTTATCTCTTTGTCTATCTAATTCACACCTATCTACGTTTGTCTTTGCAGCCATGTGAATAACAATTGGGGCTTTTGAGAGAGAAATAGCATCAAAAACAGATTTTTTGTTTAAGATATTTATTCCATTTTCAAGATTAATAAATTCAAATTCGTAAGCGCTAGAAAGTAACTCTGTAACTCTTGATCCAACCAATCCTGTTAATCCGGTTCCTAAAATTTTCATGCTCCTCCATACTGTTTTTTATAATAATCCTGATAATCTCCGCTTTTTACCCTTTTCCACCAATCCTCGTTATTTTTGTACCATTCAATTGTTTTTTCAAGCCACTGCTCAAAATTATGCAAAGGTTCGAAGCCTAATTCATTTTTTATTTTAGACCAATCTAGGGCATATTTTCTATCGTGTCCGCGCCTGTCCTTGACAAACTCTATTAAACTTTCATCCTTATTGAGAAGTTTTATTATTTTTTTGACAACATCCAGATTATTTATATTTTCCACTAAGCCTCCGATGCAATAAGTTTCCCCTGTTTTTCCTTTTTCTAAAATAAAATCAATTGCCCTGCAATGATCTTCGACATAAAGCCAGTCTCTAACATTTAATCCATCACCATAAACAGGAACTTTTTTGTCTTCCAGTAGATTTGTTATTAAAAGAGGAATAAGTTTTTCAGGGAATTGATAAGGACCAAAATTATTAGAACAATTAGAAATTGTAATTGGTAAATTGTAAGTATGATAATATGCTCTAACTAAATGGTCTGAACCGGCTTTGCTTGCTGAATATGGACTTCTGGGGTTATAATTTGTTCGTTCATTAAATTTATTCTTATCCTCCAATTCAAGGCTTCCATACACCTCATCTGTTGAAATATGATGAAATTTCTTAACTCCTTTTTCTAACGCCGCATCTAATAAAACTTGCGTCCCTAATACATTTGTCTTTACAAAATCAAAAGGCTCCATAATGCTTCTGTCAACATGGCTTTCCGCCGCAAAATGAACAACCGTGTTTACTCCTTCCATTGCTTTTTCTACAATTTTTCCATCACAAATATCTCCCTTAATGAATTGATAATTCTTATTATTTTCTGCTTCTTTTAAATTTTCTAAGTTACCGGCGTAAGTTAATTTATCTAAATTAATAATTAAATCTTCGGGGTGGTTTTTAATCCAGTAGAGTATAAAATTAGAGCCAATGAATCCAGCACCGCCTGTTACCAGAATCCTTCTTTTTGATTTATCCATACTTTGATATTAAATTTTATTTTAAAACTAAACATTAGGGCTGGTGCTGGATGAATCCGGCTCCGCCAGTTACCAAAAGTTTCATATTTACTCGTTTTTTTCTGCCCAATATCTTCCCGCATTATATAAACTTCTAAAAGTTCCCGCATCGTTCCAATATCCATCGAGCTTAGACCATTTAAGCTTACCCTCTTTAACATAAGCATTATTTACATCAGAAATCTCCAATTCCCCTCTTCCTGACGGCTTTAAATTTTTTATAATATCGAATACTTTATTGTCATAAAAATACAAGCCCGTTACCGCCATGTTTGATTTCGGCTTATCGGGTTTTTCCTCAATTGCTATTATTTTTTGGGGGTCGTCTTTATCAAAAACCGGAACTCCGAAACGGTTAACATCGTCTACTTCTTTAAGGAAAATAAGAGCGCCTTCTTTAAAATTTTTAACACTTTCGGAAATATCTGCGTCTGTTGTGTTATCTCCTAAAATTACAGCTAAATTATCGTTGTCGGCAAAACTTTCGGCAAGAGACAGCGCGTCTGCAATACCTCCATCGGGTTTTTCCTGATATGCGTACTCAACATGTTTTAATCCTAATTCTTTTCCATTTTTCAAAACGCCTAAAAAATGTCCGACATGCGGACCGCTTGTTACTATTAAAACTTCTGTTATGCCGGCTTTAACCAGGGTTTCAATTGGATAAAAAATCATCGGCTTGTTGTAAACAGGCAGTAAATGCTTATTGGAAACAAATGTAAGAGGATAAAGTCTTGTACCTAATCCTCCTGCTAAAACTACACCCTTCATGTTATATTAATCCTCCCATATGGGCAAAAAATAAAATAGATATGCCTAAAAGCCCAATAAGCATATATTCTATCATAATTCTGGGGGTTAATTCATGATTTAGGAGATGATGCAATATCCCCCAAAAAACATAGAAAAATATTGTTACTAATATAATAATCACCTGAAGTATAAAATCCGGAGTTGCCAGGAAAGTTAACAGCAAACCCAAAACAAGTATTGTTAAAAGCGATAAGTAATATCCTTTATGGGTTTTAAGTTTTTTGTGCATTATATAATTACTCCTCTTGCCAATATGATAATTATCAAAAGCACTAAGCTAAAAAGGAATAAATGATCAAGATTGTGCCCGACAAATCTTATCACTTTCTTTCTTTCAACTATCATCATATCCAAAATAAACGCAAGAATAAACATAAACATTATTAATCTAATTGAAACAAGCGAAAGTGTTTGGCTGTTTACCAAAGGTTTAACCTGGGGAAGAGAATTTGCAACGATTACTTTTGGCTTAGAAGAATCCGCTTTTTGCGCTCCTAAGGTTTCTGTATCTATTTTAGCAACAGTTGCAGGGGAACCGGGGACAACTGCGACGGTTGCGGGTTTTTCCGGCTCTTTAGCAACAGCGGGAGGCGCATAGGTTGTGCTTCCTAAAAACTCAACAACCAAAACCGTATCTTCACCGCTTAATTTGCCCGTTGAAACTGCAAATCCTACATTTTGATAATTAGAAGAAAGCATATTTTTTCTATGAGCTTCGCTTGCCATCCAGGCATTTATTACGTCCGGAGCGTTATTAAAACCCCTTGCTAAATTTTCACCTGCATAAATATAATTGTATCCTGCACCCCTTATAAAAACCCATGGAGGCGTACCATCCGGAGAGTTATGCGCCCAATAATCTTTACCAAGCATGTCCGACGCTTTACTTAAAGCAGCTTGCGATAAATTATCGTTTATTGTTAACGATGGTAATCCGTTTTCCTGTCTTTTTTCATTTGTCAAAAGCAGGAGCTGCTGAATGGATATATCGGTAAAAGTGCCTAAAACTGACGGGAAATTTGTCCGAAGGTATGACATTAAAAACCCTGCGGAAAAGAAAAAAAGTATAAAGCTTAAAAGAATTTTATGATGCAAAATTCCGGCGCGGTAATTATTTGTATGTCTTGGTAAAAAAAAGTGGTGCAGAAATTCTTTCATCTTCCTTTATTTATTATATACTGGTACTGCTAATTCTCCAATCCTTTTTTTGTTTATCGGAATTTTTAAAACAAAACCCAAAGTATTTGCTATTGTTGCCCCAACCCTTAAACCGGTATAAGAACCGGGGCCTGTATTAACTTTTACTTCGTCAATTTCTTCAATTTTTAGATTATTATCTTTTAACAATTTGTCTATCAAGGGTAATACTGCTTCTGATTTTGCAATTAGCGATTTTGACGACAAATTATATTTAACTCCGTTTATTTCAAGTCCTACGTTTATTTTTTTATTATCAGATGTATCAATGCTAATAATTTTTACCATACTTATATCTTAACCTTTAAAGCGCCCTGACGCAAAATTTCCCACGGGATTTTAGTGCAGTCAATTACTGTTGAAGGCTTTTTAAGTTCGCATTCTCCGCTAACAACGCAGTCTACAAGTTTTATAAGCTTGCTATTTAATTCCTTTAACTGATATGGCGTATTTTCCCCATGAAAATTAGCCGACGGACCTAAGATTGGAACTCCAACATTTTTAATTATTTCAAGTATTATTCTGTTATTTGGCATCCTAACCCCGATTGTTGTACCGTGTCCGCGGACCAACCTTGGAACCATATCAATTCTGCTTTGCAGAACAATTGTCAAAGCTCCGGGCCAAAATTTGTCAATTAACTTTTCTTTTACATCTTTTGGAATTTCCAAAACATAATCCTTAGCCATTTCCAATCCGCCGACAAGAACAGGCGTTGCCATAAAGCCGGGTCTTTTTCTTATTTTGAAAAGCTTTTTAATTGCGTTTTCGTTATCAATTCTGCATCCAATTCCAAAAGCCGTATCTGTTGGGAAAATAACAATGCCTCCCTTTTTAAGAATATCTATAGCTTTTGAAATATTTTTGTCCATAAATGTATTTTATTGCTGCATTGCTAAATTGCTAAAATTGTTTTCAGCAATCAAACAATATAACAATTTAACAATTATAAGTATTTAATCGTTATTTCCCTTTTATTCTCATCGACATATCTAAAGTGAAGCTCAATTCTTTTTTCCGGCAGCATGTCTCCCATTTTTTCTGCCCATTCTACAGCAACAATATTATTTTTATCATTAATAATTTCATCAATCCCAAGTCCCAATAAATCATCTCTAGTTTCTATTCTATATAAATCAATATGATAGAAAATTTCCTTAACTAATTTATAATGTCTGACGATTATAAAAGTTGGTGAAATAATTCTTCTTTTTATCCCCAAACCCTCTGCTAGGCCTTGAATAAAAGTTGTTTTACCGCTTCCTAAATTTCCGTAAAACGCAAGAACTATTGGACATTTTGTCCTGCGGAGCAGGATCTCGCTTCGCAAGACAAAATTTCTAGCCAGGTTTTTTGTTTCTTCACTACTTTTTGTTAAATAAATTTCCTCGTTATTCATTTTCTTTATTTAAATAATTTTTAATATTCGGATAGAAAATTACTATAACACAAGCTAAAAGAAAAACAACGCCTATAAAAATAAAAATAACCGGCAGAAAATTGTTATTTTCCGAAATATTATCTTTAATATTATCTTTTTTATCTTCTGTTTTGGATTCTTCAAATTTATTAACACTGCTTTTTGTGCTGTTTGCCAAAACATCTTTATTTTCTGAAGGAGGAATGGTAACGGTCGGTGTAGGAGTTTTAGA
>ERZ1292623.685-Hain-H51-01um-R1-685-length-35057-cov-7_pt1 | contig 14047 bp, 13 predicted proteins | sample MGYA00564398_ERZ1292623 | MGnify/ENA primary metagenome ERZ1292623 (study PRJEB36523, sample SAMEA6512633) | groundwater metagenome | collected 2019-01-07 | study: AquaDiva: Metagenomics assemblies of 32 groundwater samples
CAGTCCCATTGTGGCTGACCGACCTCTCAGTCCAGCTACCCGTCGAAGCCTTGGTAGGCCATTACCCCACCAACAAGCTGATAGGACGCAGGCTAATCTTAAAGCGCCTTGCGGCTTTACCCCGATTAAATCGGGGCACATTGGAAATTACCCCCGCTTTCGCGGGGCTATGTCCAACTTTAAGGTATATTCCCACGCATTACTCACCCGTCCACCACTGGCTCGCCCCCTTGCGGAGGCGGCCCGTTCGATTTGCATGCCTAAGGCACGCCGCCAACGTTCATCCTGAGCCAGGATCAAACTCTCAAAAAAAATTAACTTTCCCACCACTCTTTTGACATTAATCCTTCGACTCCTCCGACTTTTTGTCGGAGTCGCTCAGGATAAAAAAATCCCGCCAGCGGCGGGATACTTTTTGCCGAAGAGTAGTATATAAAATCTTCGGTTTTCAATGTGCTGAAGTAGTTTTCTTTTGGAACTTTCTCCTTCTTCGTCCTCCGTAGCTTTAGCGCAGGAGGATCAATTGTTATTCTACCTCCATACGATTTCACTGTCAACCCTGTAAATTTAGGCTGCCTGCAAAGCCTCTGCCAGATCAGGATATTCATGTATTGTTTGCTCAGATGGTACAGATCTACTCTCAGCTTGAATTATACCAGCCTCCTTTTTGCTTAACCTTACCCTAAATTCTTCAACGGGCGGAATTTTGGAAGCATATTTAAATGCATTAAAAACAGCTTCCTGTCCAACCCTTTTTCCACCCTCACCTTCATCTCTTTTAACAGGCTCATTGTCATAGGCTTCCTCCTCTAAAATATGTGCAATTTCTATTGGAGAGGTTAAGCCCGCAATCCTTACTTCCGCCTTATTCTTGTATTTTTCATAACCTCCATCAGGCACATTTTCTCCTTCTTGTTTTAATCCTGTTGATCTTACCTCATCATATTCAAGAGGTATCTGAACATCCTTACCTGTTACCTCCTCTTTATCAGGATTTGTAAACGCTCTTTTGATTGCATCCAGCCCATCAAAAATTCTTCTTAAAAGAGCTTTCCCATCTCTTACAATTCTTCTTTTCTCAACAGCAACCTCATCCTTTTGTTTTGGAATAGAACTTGTTTTTTCCTCTAGGAAAAGACCAAAAGCTATAAACTTTTTCACAGGCTCCCCTTGCAGATTTAGGTTTGCACCCTTGGGGTGAAACTGTAGCTGCACCTGCGGATCCTGGTAAGTTACTTCTTGAGCTTTTGGACTACCCAAATTTGCAGGTTCATAAGGCACAACTTCTGGCATTGGCTGTACAGCAGCTCTTGCTTTCAAAGCTCTATCCAAAACATCTGCAGTTAATCCTTCTTTTTGATTAGTTAACTCAGCCCAAATTACTTTGGCTTTCACTTCTCCTTCATGAACAACTGAAGTTTCATCAAGCGCAACGCTGGATGTTTCCTCCTCCACAGAAGGGATAGTTCTTATCTGTCCTGGTTGGTCAAATCTTAGTATTGCCGTATTTTCTATTTCCCCCTTTCCAATGAAACCATCAATCGGACTGTAAGCTACTGATTCATATACATACCCAAAACTCTTTATCCCTCCTCCACTAACTGGGGAAGTCCCTGATTCAACCCCAACACTTGCTTCAACACTCATAGATTCCTTTCTTCCTAATAAGATTAGCCGGGTTTGGCCGATTTTTGGGTAGATTCCTTTTTCGGTACCCTATGATATTCATCATTAGGACTAATTTTAGGTTTCTTCTCCCCATAAGCCTTGCTATACGGACCTGAATATATTTCTGTCATATTGTTCACCTCCCTGCCCGTATCATACTCTACAGATCACTTGACAGCTTGATTTAAAACTGATAAAATACTGACGTATATGAGCCTAAACCTTGACTAAAAATAGTTTATTCTTTGAATATTTGAATAAAGTATAAATATTTGAAATACAATATTCTATAGCTTATAATTCTTCTTCAGTGACGGAATTTATACCACAGGCAATAAATATTAGAGGCGCAATAGGAGATTCTGAAATATTGGCGGATGCTTTATGCAAGGACCTGAAGCCTGGAACTTTACTGGATATAGGATGTGGTGAGGGTTTTATAGCTATTGACATTGCCAAAAGGCGACCTGATATAAACATTTTGGGAATTGATGTAGATACGGTTAAGTGTGCTGCTGCACAGATTAATATTGAAAACGCTAAAATTACAGACAGGGTGCAAATTATGTGTGCTGATGTATTTAAAACTCACCTACCCATTTCAGATGCGATATGTTGTAATCCTCCATTATTACCTGCTGAGCAGGGATTTTTCACTGATGAAGGAATATCCCAAAACTTATTTTGGAAGATTTTAGTTGAAAAAATACATACAGAAGAAGTTTCTCCGCTTATCTATCTTCATCTATTCGACTTTCATGGAATAAATCATAGAACAGGCAAACTACCTTCTCTAGAGGAGGTAGCAAGTACCACTGGTTTTTCAATGGCTATTCTATATAGAGGAATTAGACAAATTGGCGAAAACAGCAGAGTTAGATATAATCTTCCTGAACTAGCAGATTATTTCCCTGAAGGCTCTGTAATAGTTGATGATTCTGAAGTTCTTATGTACACACTCTCAAATATTTATATAAATACCGTTGCTAATCTGTCTATTCATCAGAGCATCATTCGTTTGTCGCGTTCACAATAAATATTGTGCAATAAAGATATAATTGGTGGTATATTTAGACTAAATGGAATATCAACAATTTATAGAACATTCTCTCCATCAAGCCTCAGAAATTGCTTCTAAAGAATTTGGTAGAGTATCCGGTACTATAAAAGACGAAGACAATAACCAAATTTTAACAGAAACAGATACTCGCATAGGAAGATTGTTAGTTAATTTAATACAAGGAGAGTTCCCAGAACATAATATTATAGATGAAGAAACAGGGGTCGTAGATAATAATTCTCAGTTCACTTGGGTTATTGATCCTATAGATGGAACTAGTAATTTTGTCCAGGGAGTACCAAATTATGGAATTATGATCGGTCTTCTGAGGGGTGGGGAACCAATATCTGCAGGTATTTCTTTACCCTTTTTTCAAGAAATAATTTTGGCTGAAAAAGGACAGGGAACTTTTAGAAAAAATGAAAGGTTACGAGTAACCGAAGAACGTGATTTATCATCAGTACTTGTAGCTTACCAATTAGATAGCCATCAAAATGACCCAGATTTTACCAGGAGAGAATATACCACCGTTGCAGAGATTGCACTGGCTGTTAGGAACGTAAGAACTAGCGGAAGTTGTTTTGATGCGGTTATGGTGGCCGAAGGGAAATATGGCGCTTGTCTGAATCGAACAGCTAAAATTTGGGATATTGTTGCTGCGCAACTAATAGTTGAAGAAGCAGGTGGTGTATGTACAGATTTTTTTGGCAGAGATTTAGATTATGTAGATCCAGTTAGTAGAGTGGCTAATAATTTTACATACTGTTTAGCCTCTCCAATATTACATGAACAGATACAAAAAATTATAAGACGTATACACTAAGACCCTAAATAAATCTTTTTTTACTTGACTAAATTAATAGTAAGTTGATATAATCCTGATGAATATGAGGCTAACTTTTAAAGAAAAATCTTTGGGTCCTAATTTTGTTCCGGAAACTTTGAAAAAGGTTAAGGAATATATCGATCGTGGAACTTCTTTTGTTCTTATGTCTATGCCGGGTGTTGGAGCTTCCTATTTTTTAAAATACCTTGCCACAACTAATTTGGCCTACTTCATCCATGTTGATTTTTATGAGCTTCCAAATCTAACTCAACATGAGTTTTACAAACTTCTTCTTTATAGATTAGGGGGGAAGCCAAAAAAAGAGTCCGATGAACAGCTTTTTATAAAAGCAAAAAGTCTCCTTTACAAAATATCAGAGAAACAAAAAAAAGTTGTCATTATCTTTAACCGTTTTGATCAGCTCAAAAAAGAATTTGACTGGAATTTCTTATCTAATATTCAATCACTTTCAACCTTAGCCCCAGGTAAAATTGTGCTAATTTTTACCTCCACAAAACCACTAATAGAAATAGCTCCTGAAGCTCTGCAAGGAGGTAATTTAACATTTTACTCTAAGGTTGTATATTTTAAGCCGTATACAAAGGCCGAGCTTAAAAAACTACTTAAAATTGAGCCGCAGGAACTTGCAGAAGGAGCTAATATAGAAAAACTTCTTGAAGCATCTGGAGGCCACAATCAACTATTTAGGATACTTTTAAACTCACACAAGCAGCAAAATCTGCTTTTGGACCAATTTGTAAAAACTCAACTTAAAGCCCTTATAGATTATCTTGATTATTCTCGAAAGAAGCAAATTCAGAAGATAGCTTTAGGCAAAAAAGTAGAAGATATTGATGATTATCTTTTGGGGGTAGGTATGATTAAAAAAACGGACAAAGGATATAAGCTTTTTACTCCACTTCTTGCAGAATATATTAAATCAAATTTCCCACTAAGACTTCCTCCAAAAGAGGCAAAGCTTTTTAAACTGCTAAGAAATAACATAGGGAGGGTTGTTTCAAAAGATGAGATATTTGCAACAGTTTGGGATCCTTCGACAGGCTCAGGACAAGAGGGAGCTACAGATTGGGCTCTGGATGCCTTAATTTACAGATTGAGGAAACACCATTTTATAACATCACACGGCTACATTATAGAAAGCCACAAAAAGGTAGGATATTCTTTAATTCAGACTTAAGCAGCTAGTCTTTGGTTTTCTGGGCGAAGCTGTCTAACTGTCTCTCCTACCCTCCACATTTCGGAGCCGATAATAATATCCCTCACCCTTTCTACAGGCTGGTATTTGCCTCCATAAATTGTCCGCAAAGCAGGCTCTAAGGCTTCTTTAAATCTGCCGTTCCAATCTAGGGCCCCTCTTTGAGCTGTTGTAGAACAATTAGCATACATCCAATCCATTCCACGCTCATCAATCATTGGGTAGAGACTTTGGGTTGCTTCTTCAACTGTCTCATTAAATGCTTCGGAAGGTAAATGTCCTTTTGCTCTAAAAAGATCGTATTGTGCATGCATGATACCAACTAGTGCACCTGCCATGATTGCATCAGGAACACTTTCAATGCGACCTGAAACTAAAGGCCTTCTTTCACGAACTGAAGCAGCAGTTACTCCAATTTCCGACTCACGCATTTGTCTTAACTCGTCATTCAGAGTATCTCTATAATCCGGCTTGCTGTTTGCTTCCAAAACTCTTGCAGTCTCAACCCCTCCCTTAACCCTTTCATAAAGTTCTTTAAATGTAGGTTCAACAGCTTCATAAGCTGCAATAAAACCATTCCCAAAATGCTGTAGAGCTTCACTTGATAAGTCCTCAACCAATCCATCAGCCCCTTTTTCACCTATTATTCTTGATATTGTTTGAGTAATAATTTCAGAGGTATGCACTACTGCATCTGTTGGAGAATAGTTTTGTCTTTTCAAATCACCGAATCCTGCTTGAATCAAACCCCAAACTGCACCCAAAAGAACTCCTCTTTCACCTGTTAAATCAGAGTGAACTTCATTCTCAAAAGTTGTCGGGAATAAGAAACCTGAACCGATAGCCATACCTGTTGCCAAAGTCCGCTCCATCGCTCTTCCAGTATAATCCTGACCGACGGCAAAAGAGGAATTTATCCCTCTGCCTTCAACATAGTGTACTCTTACACTTCTTCCTGCTCCTTTCGGAGCTACCATGTCAACATCATTATTTGGATTTGGTATTATTCCTGTTTGATCTCTATAAACAAAAGAAAAGCCATGAGAGAAATATAACATATCACCGGGATGAAGATACCTCCTAATAAGGGGCCACATCTCTTTTTGACCTGCATCGGATAACAGATATTGTATTTGCCGTTTCCCCGCTTCCCCCTGCGTAAGTGCCTCTTCTATGGGAAATAAATTCTTACCCGGAACCCAACCTTCTGCGACTGCTTTATCAAATGTTGGACCCCTTCTTTGTCCAACAATTACATCAAAACCGTTATCAAATAAGTTAAGAGATTGTGCAGGACCCTGGACGCCGTATCCAATGACTATAAATTTCTCACCGGCTAATACTTGTCTTGCTCTATCAATGGAAAAATCATCACGGGTAACAATACGCTCTTTAACGCCTCCAAAATCAAATTCAGTTCCAATTTCTAAAGAAGCCATCTGTATTAGGCAGGCACGCAGAATCTAACACCCAAGATTAGTCTTGTCAAGTACCCAAAAGTGATTCTTCCTTTAACCTTTTTACATTCTTTACAATAATATGTCTTCCGTGATATTCAATAAACCCTTTTTTCTCCAATTTTTTAACCTCAATTGATACGGTTTCTCTTGCCATCCCAAGTAAATCGGCTAGATTCTTGTGCGTCAGAAACACTTCTATCAGAATTCCGTCTTTTCCCAAACTTCCAAATCTTTCTGCACAAATTGAAATTATTGAGGCTACTTTATTTCCTGCATTCCCAAATACCATATAGTTTATCCTTTCTATTAGCCCACCCAAACGTATCAAAATTCTTGAGGTCAGCTCAAACAGAACGTCACCGTTCGTTTTAACAAATTCGACAAATTTATCTCTTGGAACCTGCCAAATCTCAACATGCCCCATAGCCTCAAGATAGTATTGGTTAGGGGTAGTCCCAGTAAATGCCCAGATCAGGGGGAAAAAATCTTCTGGCTTAAAAATTATAAGGGTCAGTTCCTGAGCATCTTCGGAGATGGAATAAAGCCTTACGTATCCTTTTTTTAAAAAATAAACACCCCGGGGATCATCCCCTGCTCGAAGTATTGTTTCTCCCTTTTTAAAATTAAGCTTCTTAAACCGGGAGAAAAACTCATCCAGTTTTTTAAAACCAGAATTGTTTATGGTTATATATTACACTATAACATATTAACTACTTGTAATCTAGGTTACTGCTAATTTATTTGGGAAGATTTAAACTTGCACAGTTTAGAAGTAAAATGAACCCAAATCATCAGATTAAAAAATACCTGCTTTCCAAACAAAAGGAAGTGGCAAATAAATTAAGAGATTTAGATGAGGAGGAAATCTCGTACGGTGATGTTACACCAGAATCTTATGAACTTGGAACTTCTTCCTGGCAGGCTGATACTGAAAGCACTAAACGTGCTGTAAGAGAAAGGCTTTTGGATTTTTCCCAAAAAATCCAACTTACACTTCTGAAGCTTCAAAAAGGAACTTATGGGAAATGTGACAAATGTAAAAAACAAATTGAGGAAGCAAGGCTTGAGATTATGCCAATAGCCACCCTTTGTATAGTTTGTGTAAATTAATATATGTCAGACATAATTTTGTATAGTACAATCCCCAAACTTACCATCACATTTAAGGACTTATTAACTCCAAACATGGGCATTTCTACTATGCCATCAGCCTTGAAAGCAAATTCAAACATTCATTAAGATTTGCAACTACAAACTTAGGCTGTTGGCTCTCATTTTCAGCCTCTTCGAAGGCAAATTTTCCCTGCTTTATCCAGATTGTTATGGCACCAAGCTGATTACTTATTTCCAATTCCGATCTGACTCGATCTCCAATTACAACAGTTTCCTGAGGATTATCTGAAAGAAATCTCTTAAAAATTTTAGGATCCTTATCCCCCTCTGCAAAAATAATATCCAAAAAATACTTCCTAATCCCTAATCTATCTACTGCATCCTCCATATCATCCTTTCCTTTACCTATTAATATCATGGGGATATTCCTGTTTTTTATAAATTTCAAAATTTCTTTTGCCCCAATTATAAGTTTATCCTCTTCGGGATCATAGAGTGTTCTTTTCCAGTCGAAAATTATATTTTTAATCATTAGGCTTGGGCTACTGCTGCATTGACACTGACTGTTGAAACATGTACATAATTTGTTTTCTCACAACCTGTTGCTTTTATTGCCAGCAGCTGCCCCGGATTTTGTCCTGCCATTGAAAAATAAGGAGTTAACCTAATTCTTGCTGACATAGTTTCCAAAGAACCATCATATCCCTCATAAATCATTGGTCTCTCGGCATAATCCCTAAAACTTTGAACTACATACAAACATGACTGATCTTTCTCAGCACCAGCTAAACGATTTGACGCACTTTCATGGGAGCACTCTTGTAGAAAGATTACTCCTTCTGACCAGGAGCTTCCTGATGAAAACCCTGATTTTTTAAGAACAAATTTACGTTTGCTAGCGGAAAGAGAAGCAAGTTCTTTTGATGATTGAACTCCGAAAGGCAATCCTGGAGCAAAAAATTGTTCCTGATCTACAATCCAACTCGGAGGAATTACTTCTCTTAAATGATTAAAGGAAGCCTGACCCAATCTTGCTTTGAAAAATGGCTCCCATCTAGTGTCCCAAATCAAAGCTAGCAAGGCTTTTTCTTCCATATGAGGGGTAAAGGAGGGAAAAACTGGGCTACCTGAGTCAAGAATGTTATGAACAGCATTGTTTACAAAAAGGTCAGTATATAACTCGTAGGCATAGAAAGCTCTATATATTGCACCACCCTCTTGAGTATCAAAACCTATTTCTTGAGCCTGCCAATTCCTACCTTGACCTGATAGTATCTCTTTTGCTAAGTACTCTAATTGTCCAAAATATGAGGAGGTGTTTCTACTGTAAAGTACTGTACCTTCTCTGGGTGTATTTTCAGTCAAAAATTGCCTCAAGACTCCATCTTTAACCAAGGTGTCAAATCCTACACTAACATAAGCCCTATTTAAAAGTTCAGCTAAAGATAGTCCGAAAGGGGATGTCTCTATTTCACAGACAGTCATACCCGTCTTTGTTAAGAGAATATCTGGTCTGACAAACAAGTATTGTGGGTCTCCATCCTGAAAGAATTCAGGCTTTCCTCTATCCAAAAGTCCTTTCACTGTTTCTTCTCTGTGATAGAGTTCATCAGAAACATAGATAAAATCAGTCACATCTCTACCTATTCTGTCTACTTCTTGGACTTCTTCAGAAGTTAAATTGAGTGGTTCATGAGCAACTAAAAAAGGAATTTTTTGACCAGTTTCATATTCTACCCTTCTTATCCTATACCACTCATAGCGTCTACCAGATCTTTCTAATATTTTTCTCATACTTGTATCTTTTTTGGAATCATTTTCTTCTAACACACCTGCTGGAAAAATATCTGGCTTACCAGCTTTAACCGCCGCAATCATAGTCAGTTCAGGAAAACGAATATGAGGATTTTCCAATACACCTTCATACCTTAATGTTTCTGCTAATTGTTGTGAGTGAGTTAATACCACAGTCAAATCACTACCTCTCCCTTCGGTAGCTGCCATTGCCATTAATTCTGCCACAGCTTTGGCAATCAAAACCGACTGATTCTCATCGCTTGGTCTTTTGGACCATTTATCAACTAGTTGCGGAATCCAGGGCATATTCCCTGAAGGTAAATCCTCCAATATTTGTTCCAATGTGGCAGGGGGGTCATCATTTTCATCTCTATAGCTTATACTGTCTAAACCTTCTTCTATAGAGAATGTGGAGTTTGGTATGAGATAAGACATTATCCCGGCAACTTCCTCCGCTCTCCTATTCTCTGAAGAAAATATACGAAGTTTCTTACCGGTTGATTCAACTAAATAATATAGACTTAACACTGTTGCAAAAACATTAACAAATCCTTTATTGGTTAAACAATCTTGTTTATTGAAAGGGTTTTGCATCATTCTAACTTTTCTCACAGCCGGATCTTCTATGGAAGCAATCCATTCTGGAGGATCTTGTTCTCCGTGTCGCATGAAGACAATTTTACGGCCTGGTGGAGCAATTAGATTTTGAAGTTGGGTCAGTTTTGTTGCGTCAACTGGATCGGCATTTTCATTCCTGTTACCGATTACATGACCAACGGAAGTGGCAAGTTCATTACTGAGGATAGCAACCCTTTCGGGGGTTAATACACCAATGCTCTCAATTTCTGATTCATGTCTTTCTCTAAAGGATCTCCAAACTCTAAAGGCCCTGGGTACGCGAAGATCAATAAGATCTCTATAAGGAGGCAAATCAATAATAGGTTCTGGCACAAGGGAACCTTGTTCTTTGCCCATTTTAGGGAAAAAGAAACAATATCATTTATTCTTTGTAATTGTCAAATTTTTCAATCACCTTATACAAAACTATCCCCAAGGAGACCATCACATTTAAGGAAATATTAACCCCAAACATAGGCAGTTCAACTATCCCATCTGCCATTTTAAGAACCTCTTTTGATATTCCATGAGTCTCATTTCCTACAATTAAACATATAGGTAGGCTATAGTCAAACTTATCATATTGAACACTTTTTGTACTCTGTTCTATTGCAACAACAGTTAGTTTAGAGTTCGTAGTTCGTAGTTCGTAGATTGCTTCAGCTGCAGTCTCTTTATAGCTCCAATCAACCCACTCTGTTGTATTAATGGAGGCTTTTTTAATCCTGGGATTTGGAGGAATTTCAGTATCTCCACAAAGATAAAGTTTTTTGGCTGCCACAGCATCAACCAGCCTGAAAATTGAACCTATATTGTAGGTATCCAAAACATTATCCAAAACAATATAAATCTCATTTCTTGTTACTTCACCCTTTCCCCTAAACCCTTTCCTTAACTGCTTGGCATTAAGTCTTATACTGAGCGGTTCGACTGAGCTCACCGTCGAAGTCTTGTCGAAGTGTTTCATGTCAACTATTGTATAAAATATGTTAAGATTAGTATATGCCCTGGAAAAACCGCCGTTTCCAAGTTATAGCTATTCTAATAGTTATTCTTTTACCTATCCTGATAGCTTACCTGCTCACTAAAACTCCCCTTAAAGACCAGGTTACCCACAAACTTTCAAATGATGAAATTGCCGCTTCAAAAGCCTCCTATAAACTTACCAAAAATCCTAACGGAAGTACTGATTATTTTATAAAAGGCACCATCCAGAAAATAACCGACCAGCCTCATTTAAGGTATCTGGTGGAAATGCAGCTGACCCCGGCCAGCGCCTCCGGTACTCTGATACAATTTACCATTCCCTGGTATCCTCCCAGAAAAGATTCAGCCAAGTATGGCAAAAGCATTAAGGAAATGTTTGAAAAAGGCTTTAAGGAGGTGGATATAAAAATAGAATATGATAAAGAGAGCAGGTTCTGGGGCTGGGAAGTATTAAACAATAAACCTTAATACCGTTTGCACAAATCAGGTGTGTACTGTTATACTTTATAGTTGCAATCATTTTTAGAACTTAGAAGCCCTTTTTATACTATAAGTTTCTATCTGGAGCAATTTTGTGGTATAATTAGGGTATGGAAAAGGCTCCACAATCAGTAGTTCCTGAAGCTAAAGTTTCTGAAATGAGAGGGAATCATCCCTTTACTAATCTAAAACATACTTTCCAGGATGTGGTTGGTAATTTAGCAGTTTTTATTGATGAATTACCTTTTAGACAGCCCAGCAGGCTGGAGAGGTTTTTAGCAGGCACTACTGCCCTAGCCCTGTTAACTGAACCATTAGCAGCCAGAACAGCCATTGTTATGGCCCAGGAAGATCAGGAAGATCAACATACAGGAGAAGTTGAATCAGCTGGTGAATCAAATGGAGAACAAACTTCAGGATTTGTCAACTTATGCGGTCAGGCAGACTCTCTTCCTTCATGGACAGGAGGTGCAAAGAATACCTCTATTACATTCAGGAATATATCTCCTCAAATTTTAACTGTATTGCTTAAAAGCAACGAAGGAATACTTCAACATGCAATCACTCTTGGTGCTGGAAACTCAAAAGAATGGAGAGCCAATACTGAAGGGCTTTATGTTGTAAAAGATGGAGACGATACCTGTTTATTTGCAACTTATGCTCAAGACCAGCCTGCAGAACTGGAAGTAGGAATCCAGGATCAGCAAGGTGTAGAAGCCAGCCCCAACCCAACTCCGGAAGCCGCTACTCCATTACTTTTTCCGGAAAAGCTTACCTTTGGAGGAGGGAAAATTATTATCCACAATATGGGGAAAAGAGTGGGGATTGACATAGGTGATTGGGGGTTTACTGATAAAAATGGCAACTTTTGTCCTGCAGGTGGAAATATAAACTGTGATGGACAAACTAATCACCAAGGTTTAACGGAAAAAAATCGGATTTATATTGAAAATATTCTGGCCAAATATAATCCAAAGGGTAATCTGGAGATCTTTTTATATGACAATCTTAAGGATTATCCATTTATTAATCAATCAAAAGTTTCAAATGGCAACTGGTATCAATATGACCGCCAAACAGGAAACACTATTCAGGCGTATTATGCTTTGTCTGAAGGAGCTATTATTGATAAGACAGTATATGATAATTTTACTAGGCTCCTGTTTACTATACAACATTTTATTCTTGGCCATTATTACGATTTTGAAGGACTGCGCAAACCTGGTGATGTTGATTATATCTGGGCTCCATCTAAACTTACATTAAAATCTGTAGGTTGATTAACTTGACATATTAATGAATATAAGAGACGATAGGATCAGGCATGAAACTGTCCATTTTTCTAAGCGCTCTTATACTTTTATTACTTTTCCTCTTAAAACCAACTTCCGTATTTGCCTGCACACCAGGTGATGTATGTGGTACATCACAAAAAACATGCCCTATAAATAATAACCCTGCTAGCGGCGGAGTCTGCGCTAATTCGACTTCTTACTGCTACTCCTATGATACAGGTACCGGTGAGGGAGGTACATGTGGTGATAATAATGGTTGGAATTGTGATTGTGGTGGATATATTGAGGAATATAATGATTGCGGTTCCTGCCCGGCTCCTCTCCCTCCTTCATGCACCTGTGATTCTACTACAGCGGCTTCTTTATGTCCATTTCAGACGTTTACAGATAGCTGTGGAAATAGCGGAGCTTGTAGCGGTATTAAAAATTGTAGTCCTTCTGTTGATCAGTGTGCAAATCTTAACTGTCAAGCGGATATTGGTGAAACATGTTTTACATGTCCAGCAGATTGTGGTAAATGTAATGCAACTACAACATGTAGTGACAAGATTTGTCCTGCTGGGACTACAAATGCCGGGAAATCTTATCAGACCTGCTGTGATTCTTCAACTCAACAGTGTTATGACTCTCCATCTTGCAACTCAACTACCCAAACCGATGCTTGCACCAGTAACGCGAGTTGTCCAGATCAAACAGCGCACTGTGAAAATGGTAGTACTTGCGGTCAAGTTGTCTGTGCTCCCGGGGGCAATTGTTTATCTTCTTGTCCCACTGATTGTAATGCACCGAAGTGTAATTATAATCAGGTTCAGGATAATGGAGAAACAGGAAAAGATTGTGGAGGTGGAGGATGCCCTGCCTGTCCTACTTCAGGCACTGGTGGTACTGGAGGGACTGCTCCTCCTCCTGTAACTTCTGATAACTGTGGAGCAATTAATTTTACCTTTAATAACCAGTCATCTGTCACTTCCGGCTGGCTTATTGCCAATACCCAAGGAACTATGAGTGTCAATCAAAACGGCATTGTTCAATATCTTAGTTCCTACTCTAACTACGTTTGTAGTAATAACCTTGCTGGACTGTTTAGAATTGGCATTGGACTTTCTCCTTTTGCTCAAAACTCCACTGAGGGAACCTATGCTACTGTCCACTGTGATGCAAATATCCAATCCTGTAGCTATTGCCCTTCTTATTCGGGCTGTAATTCCGGGTTTCCTTCCCGTTACGATGGATTTTATTCAGATGTTTCTGATGTCACCTCAAATTCTAACTTTAACTTTACCAATCTGCAAACAACAGGTATTACTGCAGGAGATCAATATGTTAGCTATTTTGTTGATAAAGGCTGTTGGCAAAGCAGCCAGTATGTATTCTCCCATATCTGTACTGCCCAGGCAGTCATAAATGTGTTTAATTCCTTTGATTATTACCTGTCAAATACAGGAAATATTACTGTAGAACAGGGCCAGTCAGGCCAAACTACCATCGGGGTTAATTTTCTCTCCGGCACTGCCAGAAATGTGGTTT
>ERZ1292623.3217-Hain-H51-01um-R1-3217-length-14041-cov-5_pt1 | contig 14041 bp, 8 predicted proteins | sample MGYA00564398_ERZ1292623 | MGnify/ENA primary metagenome ERZ1292623 (study PRJEB36523, sample SAMEA6512633) | groundwater metagenome | collected 2019-01-07 | study: AquaDiva: Metagenomics assemblies of 32 groundwater samples
AGAATCCTTCTCATTACAACCGATTTTTTCAGGACCGCCAAGTCTTGTTTCAATTTTTTCTAACCTTTTACCAAGAGAGTCGATTTTAGAAACCGTATAGACGACGCCAATAAGCAAGGCAACTAATACAAGAAATCGGGCAAGTGCGTATACATCAATATGTTTCATTCTTTAAAAAGCAAAAATTAAAGTTAATAATGTTATTATTAAGGTAAGACCTACTAACCATTTTGAGTAAAAGGTAGTACTCTTCTCCAGTTTATCAATGGACGTTTTTAATCTACTCATCATTTCAACTAATGCTCCTTGACCTCGAAGTCCAACGTCTGCCTGATTAGCCAATTCTTCATCACTAGATTTTTTCATTTTTGCTCCTGAACAATTCTATTGATTGCGGATCGTAGATATTTCGCTTGCGATTTGGGTTGTAATGTTGAGACATATTATTAATCGTTTCCTTGGTTATTCTTAACAATGTCTTCCAGTATCCAAAACTGCCTACCGCCTTTTTCTATTAGCCTGTTAATCAAGCTGTATGTATCTCTCCTTACACTTATGTTTCCATAAAGAATTTTGAATGCGTTATACCACTCTTTGTCGGCTTGAATTGGGAAGTGTTTCTGTTCATCGCCAATCGCTGCAAGGAAGTGTTTTTCCAGTATCTTTAATGCGTCCCCCGGGGCATCTGAAGCAAATTTCTCAATTGATTTTACAAGCCCGTAATCCCATTCCAGGTCACCTTTGGTGGCATCAAGCGTTTCGTTAATTCTTCCAGCAAGCCAACTTGCCTCAAAGACATTGTTGGCAACCTCTATCCAAGTCCCAAATTCTTTTAATGCAGGAGAATCTCCTTTTGTGCTGAGCATTAAGTCCCAAAAGTCTTTTACCCTTTGTGTTCTCCAAAAGTATTTCTCATCCTTCAAAATATGATAATTTTCTCCCGCGATATATGACCCTCCCAAGAAGCTTATAAATTCGGATAATTGCTTAGTGCTGGCCTTGTCTAAGAAAGCCTTAAATAGCTTATTTTCAAATCCGAAATCCTCATAATGGACAAAAGCTAATGCAAGATGAATTGCTATTGCTTCGTGCGGGTCTTTAAAGAACTTTTGCTTGGGGTAAGATAGCTTCAGAGTAATATTTTTACTATAGAGCTTTTGGAAATACGATTCAAAAAAAAGCTCGTTGTATAAGTTATTTGATAGATATCCCTCCCACGCGGCAAGGCGAAGATATTTATCCTTCTGGTCAGATTCAAATATCTCGCTAAACCTACTTCTGGTCCATTTCATATCTCGGAAGTGAAATGATGGGAGATAGTGGCCAAACATAAACATAATTGCCCTGGTGTTTTCTTTTTTAAGCAACTTGTCATAGAGAGTCTTAACATCATCTGCCAACTTAACCTTGTCGCTATTGCTGGCATCCTGATAAATAAAATGCAGCAGTGTTTGAAAAGCTTGTCCCCTAACTGAATTAATTGCAATAGAAAAGGGATCGCTTATAGAATATTCAGACTCGTTAGGGCGCTTAACAGTTGATTTAGCAGTTTTTAGCTTCTCATCCTCTGGAATAGGGTCATTGTAGTCAAGTAAATACTCCAAAATGATAAGCACTCTCTCTCTATATTTTTTGAAGTCCAGCAAGGTCTTTTTATCTTTTTGTTGAATTAATTCTTCTATCAAGTCAGAGATAGTTGCATTCACAGAATTCCATCCTGAAAGCCATCTACCTTCGGAGTCTTGTGTAGCTTTACTAAACGAGTTTTTCTTGCCCGACTCTTTTATGTTTGAGAGTAGTTTAAATAGCTCTTCATAGTCTCTATTACCCATGCTCTCTCTATTTTCAGCCAAAGCTTCTTTTACTCCTCTCAGAAAAGAGTATGTGTAATGAGGAATCAATTTATCCCGGTCAAAGAATAAAGTGGCATTACCCAAATAATCATCAAGCCTATTTTTGATATCACTTTTAAGTTGCTCTGAAACTCCATCAGCATCCCGAGGGTTCAAAAAATCATCGTTTTTGTATCTCTTTTGAAGTTCTTGTGGCGATAATTCCCCCTTTAATCTATTTACAACATCATTGATAGACAACTTACTAAAATCATCCAAACTTATAGGGGATCGTGGTGTTACGGTCCCACCTCGCATGTGTCCTACGCTTGGCTCTGGTTGGTAATTCGGATCAATTTTAAACTCATTCCTCTTTGCGAGAGCGATTTCTTGTTTGATTATATCCTCGGAAATTGTTGACAGGATGCAGGAGGCGTAGTGCCTTTTCCATCTTTTGTCGTCTTCATCTTTTGGATTACTGAATAAGTCAAAAACTTTAGCTACATATTCACGCTTTTGGGGTTCGGTCAAATACGCAAATCCGACTTTAAGAGCACGTTCGTATTCGGCTCCGTATAGTACCTCAAGTGGTTTTTTAACTTCAAATAATCTGAAGTATTCCTCCTTTAATTCTGTAATAAATAGTTTCGGATTGAGACATAAGACAAACAGGTTTAGCCTTCTGGTTATTTGATTTTTAGGAAGATTTACAAAATGTTTAGTATAGAGTTTCCGTTGGTCAAAATTATTGTCGCCAAACATCTTTCTCACTAGAGAAATAATAGTAGCAGTCAGAAATTTAAGTTCCTCTCTATAAGTATGTCCAGTTATAGAACTCAAATTTAGAGTGAAGAAGTCTTCATCCATGAGTAGATAACCACCCTCGTCTTTAATAGCTTCAGTAAACGCGTTGATTACTATCGAAAGAGTCTTGACTAAATACTTGTCCGGCATTTCAGCCAGGTAAGTGAAGACTTTTGTTTCTACCAGATCGTGAATATAAAAAACATCGTCACCGCTGTATGAAATTTTTCTTTCCTTTATCTCCTCATTACTTCTAACTAGAAGAACAGCTTCCGTTAGAACCAACATGCTTTGAAAATCGCTGGCTTTGTGAAGCGTCTCAAACATATCGGCATATTCAAAGCCGTATTGGGTATATTTGCCCATTAACTTGATCCATTTCTCATTCTTTATTTTCTTGACTATTTTCTTAAGGCTTCTAGCCGGGAGCTTGCTGGCAATCCTCGAGAATTGATCAACGACTTCAGGGTTGAAGTTTTCAAGGTTTATTTCAACAGAACAGATAACATCAGCTACAATATCGGGCTTTTTCTCAGCTACATTAACCAGATAATGTAGTTCGGGGGTTCTGAAACCATAAGAATTTGGATCAGGTGCCTTTTCTTTGATGACATCCAAGAACCCATTCTTCCAGAGCCATTCCAACCAACGCTCATCTGCCTTGAAGAAGAAATACTGATGGGCATCAGGATTAAGGCTAACAAGTTCTTTAATACTAGATTGATCACCAGACTTTGGAGTTGCTTTAACAATATTATCAATTTCACTATGCGCATCAACTTGGCGCCTCAATACGGAGAAAACGATTTCTCCAAACTGGAGGACTACTTTTTCAAACACTTCGGGTGTAATTCTTACAGGATTTTCTTCACTACCACCAATTAGGGAGCTTTTTTCGGCTTTCTCAAAGTTGTGATGAGCAATATCAGAAATAAAGTTATAGTATCTCCCAATATTTTGTGCACCTTCAGCTTCGCTTTGAGTCGAGCCATAGTCCTTAAATGCAGATGTCCAATTAAGTCCCAAACCGTAAAATATTTCTCGCAAAGAATGTGCTACTTGAGATATCCAGTCAGAGTTGTTCTTCCTGTGCGTTTGTTGCATTCCGTATAAAGCTCCTAGAAACATCGTTGAAGGTGGAATATTTTTTTGAACCCCGGGAGTTTTGTAGAATTCATCAAGTCTTCTACATATTTCATCTTTTCTAGGAAAATATATTGGCTCCTGAATTTCTATTCCGATAGGTTGTGGTAAAGTCTTTTTATTCATAAGGTTTGTTTTTATCAATCCACGGGATAATAAAAGCTTCGGTCCAGTCATCCGGTTCGGGAGTCAGTGTTTCATATCCAGATTGAGTCAGCAAAAGTTGATATTTAATAATCAACTTCTCAATGGCAGCCATAGCTTCGTTTAATTTGGTATTGGAAATTTGATAGTCAAATGTTTCATTCTTACTTTTATGAGCTATTCTTTTATGTCTGAAACTTCTAATCTCTTTCGTTATATTTAAGAGTGAATTTATGTCTCGACTTATTAATTCCGGGTCTAAATATCCATTTGTCCCAAACTCTTCTCGGAAAGTCTCCGTAGACAATGCCATACCATCTCCGATCCACCATGTCTCTGTGATAGCTTTGTAGTTACATAGAAGCTTATTTAGAAGATTGATTAAGCTTGAAGAGTCTCCGTGCTCATCTATCTGATGAAATATTTTTGAAATGGCAAAGTATATATAGTTCAGTTTGTAATGTTCCCAGAACGAACCAATAGACTTTTTAACGCTTTCATTAGCTCTAATTATTTTTTCTAATTCTTCAATCTGATGTTTGCTATACATCAGATCATTAAAGTCGGAGGTGATAGTTTCAATTTCTTTCTGCCAATCTTTAATCTGTTCTGTATCTGTTCGGTTGCTCATACGCTGTTAGCCTTATTAATTCTATTCCAGACTAATTGGCAAACAGCACGGTAAACATCTTTACAATCCTTTTCTTCTGCAATGCCAAGAGCATTAAATACAATTTCATCTAGTGCTTTTCTGTCTGGTTTGGGCTTGGGGATTTGTTCTTCAATTGGTGTGTCAGACTTTGGATCAATACCACATTCTAAAAATATATTCTTAATTTCTCTTTTCCTGAGTTCATTAAACGAGCTTATTAACCGGGTTTCGGTCACTATGGGTAGTTTTAATGATAAGAAGTCATCCATGGACAAGTCTATTACACCTTGACCTTGATTCTTATTGCCAAGCGTTTCATACATTAGCCAAAAAACAGTAGAGTTAAGGAATGCAACAACTTCTTCAGCGTTAGAGACTTTAGGGTGTAGTCGATAAAATCTTAGTGATAAGAACTTGTTGGAATTTATATGAACGATAAAGGTATCGTTATAGCTTCGTGGTAAGAGTATTAGTGCGCCATGCTGCATTTGCACGGTGGGTTTATACCAAGGTTTTTGATTTTTAGTAACAGATCTTTTATTGTAGCCTTGCAGTGTGCCCCACTCAATATATTTATTTATTTTTTCCTGGTCACTAGGATTGACTATAATTAAACATTTGGCATCGGGCTTCAATATGTCAATAGATTTAGTTTTTTTTGTAACATCTTTAATAAGATCTACTAGATAACGGTTTTCAACGAGACCATTAAAAGGTGCCTGATGTTTATCAGAGATAATTTTGTTATTAAATATTTCTGTATTAGTATCATCTATCTTTGTGAAATTGGTAATAATAAAGAACCCGTCAGCGCCTCCAGTGTTTAAGTATCTCTCCCCATCAAAATAGTTTCCAAATTTTTCAATGTGTTCGGAGCCCTTTTCCAAGATTTTGAAAAATATTTCAGGAGCTCTTAGATATTTTGCTCCCCATTTATCGCCAACATACTTACCCATTTTCAGCGTTGTCTGAGCATTATCGCCATATTCCACTCCAGCCTCTTTGAGATTCGTAATAGATATTGGGTACACCCGATAGGTTTCGTTGGTGACCACTTCCTTAGCATTTTCAATAGCAATTAAGTTTTCTGTAAACACAGCGCTTTCAAATGGTTTCTTAAATGCAACGAATTTAACAAGATGATCAGCTTTAACATTTTTTTGCGGAGCATGAATGATTGAAATAATTGTGTTCACATCTGCCGCCTCAAAACTTCTTTTAGCATGGTTATCAATAATTAACTCCACCGGGCATCGGTTTAACAAGAACTCCTGAAGCCATACTCCGTAGCCAACATCAAGCCACGAATTGGAACATATAAACGTATGGATTCCACTTTGATTAAGAAGTCTTAGCGCGCGAATATAAAAATATGTATAGAGATCAGATTGAGCGTTAATCTTTGCTTTCGGAGGGAAATAGTCGGGGAAATCCAGCTTGACCATTTCTTGCAAGTATCCTTTGTATTCCTTTTTGTCTTTTACCTTGCCTGTTGGGTCTGCAATGTCTTCCTGTCTTACATAAGGTGGGTTTCCGATGACGATATCAAACCCACCTTTCTCGCCAAATACATCTGCAAATTCTATGCTCCACACGAGTGGTTTGCCGCCATTTCTAAGTTGTTTTTGCTTTTCTTTTAGCTCCGTAATTTCGTCTTCAAGTTTTTGGATTAGTTCTTCGTTAAACGATAATTTAGCTTGTTCTGGTTCTTCTTTCTCTTCTTCAAATAATGATAAAGCTCTCGCTGGCTTTTCATCTTTTGCATGTCTTAATTCCGTTAATTTTTCATTTAATTCCGTATGAAGTATTTCCTCATAGATAGCTAGCTCTCGTTGTTTTAGTTCCCATTCTTTGTATGAACTTTTATTGTCGAAGTATTGGAGCTTAAGATTTTTTAGTTTGGTAATTTTATCTTTAATTGATCTGCTAAGGGCTACATTGTGGCCGGAAACAGGAAAGGCTTTTGATCCGACTCGCTGCACTAGTGAATCTCCCTGGCGCACCTTGAAATCAAGACTTGGTAATATTGCATCTAGAGAGTTCTTAAGATCATCCGGAGCATCGACAAACAATGAAAGCCAGAGGCGCAACTGACAAATCCAAACCGCCCATTCTTTTACTTCAACTCCATAAAGGGAACTTTTGATAATTTGTTTCTTGCGTTCAAAAAGGTTCTTTCCATCAAGGCCATATCTTTGACGTAATGATTGCTCAACTCCATCTAGAACTTGCATCATACCAACTAAGAAAGCACCTGACCCTACTGCAGGATCACAAATGGCTAAATTTCCCAGTTTATCCAATATTTCTTGTGCTTCCTTTTGAGAGAAACTGCCTTGCTTTTGCTCCTCTTCTTTTTCGCTTTCTTTGAAAAAGAGTTCATATAAATTGTCGAGTTTCACCGGACTTTCGAGATTTTTCTGAAGCCATTTGATTAAACTTAAGCGGCACATTAAATCGACCTCAGGTCTTGGGGTATATACAGCCCCATCAGCTTTGTTAACCAAACGTTCAAATATAATTCCTAGAAATTCTGGATTAAGCTGCAGGTCTTCATCTTCTAGTGAATTTTCTTCTATAGTGAAGCTATGTGAGAACAGAAACTCAAAAAAGTCTTCAATACCCTGATCTGATAATATCCATCCGTTCGTGTCATAACCAGACTTTTGTCTGAACAAACCTCCATTTAAGAAGGGTGCCATCTGAAGCTTTTCCTCTGTTTCCTTCGAAAAATCGTTATCTCCGTATGCTACTTTTCGCCCTTGTGGTGAGTTGAGGGCTTCAAAAAACAAAGGCGACAACCACCGTCTGTAGAACTCATTTTTACCAGCTAATTTGTCTTTGTATTCCTGATAAAAGGTTTGAATGAATTTTTCGTCATCCCCTAACCATTTCTTCTTTTGGATGAACCCAAGAAAAATAGTTCTAATGGCGAAGAGCAAAACAAAATCTCGTGCTTTTTCTTCGTGTGTTATGTTATTGATCTTTTTGGTTTCCTGAACAATTCTGTCATATATTTTGAAAAATTCGTCATAGAATAGGTCGGTAACTGCTGTAATCGAAAACGCGGCTTTAATATCATCGAGTCTCGAAAATTCTTTAACTCCTATTTGCTTAAGAAACGTCTTATTCGTAAATTCAGGACTAACAAAATAAGTAAATCTTCTAAAGTTATTCCACTGACGTCTTGTGCCGATTGATTCAGGATATACTAACGAAAAGCGAAAATTGCCAGTTTGATCATAAAAAATAAATATTCCCGCTGAATATTTTTGAATTTCAGTTGATTTTAAGATGCTTTTTGCTTTATCGTATTGAGCTTTTTTCCCAGCCCGCTCAGATAATGCTTTGGTGACTTCAAAAGTGCAGATTAAGAGGCTATCAATCTCAGAGAAGTTGACCTCACCAATTTTTAGTCCGTTAGTGAAGTTATCATCATCATATCGGGAGTAAGTTTCTTGTCTGGGTGCGAATTGATGGCTCTTCTCGCGAAAAAATCGCCCGAACTTTTCAACTGAATACTCATCTATGATTGACTCAAGAATTCGTTTGGCATCACTCATAATTTCTTATTTTCTATGGCTATAATGATCTCTTTCTTCTGTTCCTTGATTCTGTCTTTCTCTTTTGTCAAATAATCTGATCCAAGCGTGTTCTGAAGATCTTTGATGTCTTTGGTGCTGTCTTCCTTAAGGTTCATTATTCTTCGCAGGGTAAAATCCGCTAGAGTGCCGTAATGCAAAATATCTTCTTTCAGTACCCTTAAAAAATCCTTATAAGGCATTAGCACATCATTTGTATTCCTTATTAGAAAGTCGAGCTTGTTTAATGCTTTTTGTTCCAAGCTTTGCTCACTGACACCGCCTAAACGAAAATCTTTAAAATCCTTGATACCTTGATATGTCTGCCAAAACTTATCCGTGTTCCAATTCAGCGCTTTTTCATCCGGTAGACAGATGATTTTATCGAAAACGTCCTCGAACACTAAGTAATAGGGGTTAATTTCTTCCTGATCTGTTTGAGCGCCACTTACATACAACCGACCCTTAGTGAAGAAAACCAAAAGCTCATTCTCTTTACCGATTTTGGCTACCTTTATGCGTGGAGGGTAGTTTTTAAGATTTTCAAACAGTTCGGGGTTTTCTCTATTAATCTTTATAAACTCCTTATATGCTTTTGTATAGAAACTCTCTTCCTCAAGCTCGTCAGGATTTTGTTGTACCTTGTTAAAAAGTCCTGCAGGAGTAGGTTCTTCATCAACATCAAAGATTTTCGAGTCTTCGCCAAGCGCAGTATGAATGAGAAACATCTTATTTGCCGCAATCTCTCTGGACTTGACTAATTCTGCACCTCTTTCAGTGGGGAAGAAGTTAACAATATATAGATTTTCAAAAACCTTTTTACTGATACGATTGATACGTCCTAGTCTCTGAATAACCCGCACAGGATTCCAGGGGATATCATAATTTACTACCATTCCTGCTCTATTGAGATTAAAGCCTTCGGATATTTTGTCCGAGGTTAGTAGTAAGTCAAACTCGTTTTCCTGTTCTGCATATGAAGCGTCAAAATTTTTGTTTAACTTCGAAATCTTTGAGGATGGCAGTTCCCCTGCTACAACTAGCATTCGTTTGCCATAATGTTTTTTTAGAGTCTCCTCCAAATAGTGAACAGTGTCTACGTATTCACTAAAGACTATTATCTTTCTTTTGGGCTCACTATTTTGAGGTTTTTTATTGAATTCTCGCTCTAGGTTTTTTAATAAACACTCAGTTTTCGGATCATTCTTCACTAACTCCAATTTTGATAACTTTTCAAGTATATCTGTAAAAAGGTCAATATCGCTTTGAATATCTTGAATAAATTCATCTTTATCTTTAAAGTCATTAAGTTTATAGCGTTTGTGTGTCTTGGGATACTCACCTTTGGTTATTTTTTCTTCATACTCAATCAAGCATCTTTCTATTTCATCAGCGTCCAGCTCATAAATTTTTTCAAGAAGCGAACGGTCAAGTATGTACTCACCAGTTCTGTCCATGAATTCCTGACACTTTTGAGTGATTTTTTTGAAATTTCTTATACTTTGTTCAAAGGAACCGAAGGAACTTTCGAAACGCTTAACCAGCAAACGTCTCATGAAGTCGAATAAGTTACGCTGTTGCTGAAAAGCCCTATTATCATCTTGGCTTAATTTCTCTTGCGCTTCATTAGTACTTAGGGTCTTTAGTCCTTTTTCATACTCAAACGGGCGGTAAATCGCACCTTTGAATCTGCCACCATCATTCGGATCGCCAAAATATTCTTCGATAATCTCTGTATAGAATTCAGACTGCTCTTTACTTAGTTCAAAAAACCACTCTTTTGGATCATCGATTTTTGAAAGATTTTTCACCTCGTTTTTGTATATAGGGTGATTTTGTAAATCTAGTCTATTACGCCTAATCGTTACCGGTTCAATAACACTTCTTATTTGTTTTGCAAGATAGCTTGCTCTCTGTGATACTTTTTTTAGGTCAATCTTGTCTTCTTCGAATAAAGCCTTGTAATAACTTTGTGCATTAGATCTTTTTGATTCGTCAATTGAATTTCCATATTTTCTAATGTAACCAAGACGGTCAAATATGCCCTTGAAAGCTTTAAATTGATCTACCAAGTTGTTTTCCAGAGTAATCGTCGATTTTTTAGGGGTGATAAAAAGCTTAAGTAGGGCAAGAATATCACCTGGACGATTATTAAATGGAGTAGCGGTGAGTAATATAACCTGTTTTCCCCTACAAATATTTTTTAGTAGTTCGTAGTTTTCGGTATCTTGATTTCTGAACCAATGCACTTCGTCCACAATAACTATCTCAATATCTTTGGCGTTGCCAACAAATTTCAAGGCATTTTTTAAGTCTCCACGGGACAATACTTCCCAGTCGTGAAGTCCGAATTCCTCCAAATACTTTTTCCAACCAGAATCTCTGCTTTTATCACCGATAATACCAGGGGGACAGATGACAATTCCACGCTTTTTCATTTGCTTTGCTAGAGCACAAGCGACAATCGTCTTTCCAAGACCAACAACGTCTGCAACTATCACACCGTTATCCTTTTCGATAATTGCTAATGCCTGCCTTACCGCATCTAACTGATATTGGTATGGAGTGTATCCATTTTCCTCAAGAGTCTTGATTAGCGATTCTCCAATTTCTTTTTCTTCAAAAGTGTCCAGATATGTTTTTAGAACCAAACAAAAAGCTTCAAAAGGTGTAACGTCTTTTATTAGAGTTTCTTTTTCAATGATTTTGACTAATTTCTTTTTGATTTCTTCAAATTCTGTTATCTTTACGGCTTCATCCCAAAGGTCATCAAAATACTTTTCCGCATCTTCAAAACCATAATCACTGATCTCCACATTGAATTCTTCTTGAGTAGAAAGTCCGGAGTTAGTTAAGTTGCTACTACCGGTAATAAATAAATTTTTTCTGCCTACTTGTCCTTCTTGGAGTTTGAAAATATAAACTTTAGCGTGGTTTGGATTGTATGTTTTCCTGATAATTAGTTTATCTTCACGAATAAGTTTAATAAAATATTTTACCTGCTCATAGAAATCTTTTTTATCAAAATTTTCGGTGTTTAGAGATTTTTTTATGGACTCAAAAAATTTATAGCAGCGTTCGTCATCAGATAGTTGTTTTTCCGAATCGCCATATTCTACTAACCCATAATTTTGCTTATCTACATTGAGACCCACAAGGACTTTAATTTTTACATCTGGATTTTCTTTTAATCCTTGATATAGCTCTCTAATCCCCGAGAAATAGAAAAAACCAACCAAAAATTTTAATTCATCACTTTTGTTTATAAGCTCTATCAGACGATTTTTTAAATTCTCTGCTCCACTGTTTGTAATAAAATTGCTCATATTTTTATTTGTTCAAATCATAACTTTGTTTGATAAGCGCAAAGATCGCGTCAGCTTCATTGGTACTTTCAATCTTTACTTCGTAATCACCATTACCCCAATGTCCAACTACTTTCGGTTTTGTTAAGTCGCGTGCGAGTTTTTGCGGATCGTTTAGCTGACCGCTTCTAACATTTAAAAATATTTTCAGCCCGGATCGCATAACAACAATGTCGACAAAGTTTGTGGATGTTTTGTAGGCAATATATTTTGCTTTCGCTTCCTCAATGATGTTTTGATCGAGCAAAAGGATACGTTCGCGTAAATCCTGAAATAGCTCCAGGGTTTCTTTGTTTATTCCCGTTAAATGATCGTCAATGGAATAAATTTTTTGCAGTTGGGTATCTTTCGTTTTTTGCGTCTTTCCTTTTTTAATAATTCCAGAAGTTGATATTTTTATTTTTTGATAATTTTCTGCTTCAAGATAAAGGATATCTTCATCATAAATGCGATAACGCAAAAGTTCAATATTTATAGGAAGGAGGTCAGCCGTGTCAAGATCAAATCTGCTGTAGCTCTCGGCAATACAAATCACGCGGGGCGAGTCCCAATCAATTTTAATTTTATTTACTATTTTTCCGTCATAGGTTACAGTTGGTGAGTCATAAATATTAGCAAATTGTTGTTCTACTAGTTTCTCAAAATCTGCCCTGTGATCTAACAGCCAACGCAAATAAGAAAGTCCTTGGTTAATAACATTATCATTTTGGTTTTTTTTGTATTCAATTATGCAAGGTGATCCGTTTTTATCGATACCAAGAGTATCAATTCTTCCACCGCTTGTGGAGTATTCGTGAGCGAGAAAATCAATATTTAAGAGCTCATTTAAATTTTGTTCAAATAAGGATTGAAGATTTTTTTCTAAATCTAGGTCCTTTGCAGTTATTTTCTTTACTATGTGTCCGTTTATCTTAAATAATGCCATATAAATTTGTTTTATCCTTTTTTAGTATTTATAAGTTTCTCTATATCTTCTTTTCTGTATCTTCTGTCGCCTCGTTTGCTGATTATAATTGCTTTAAGTTTTCCATTCCTGTCCCAACGGCGCAATGTTTCAGGATTAACCCCGAGCATCTCAGCCGCTTCTCTTTTTTGCAAAGTCTTCATCAAAAAGTGCGTAATAATCGGCATAGATATATTTTTGGCCATAAACAGCATCCCCAAGTGGCTCAAGAATTTTCAAACCCTCAAGTCTTGTAATGACGTTATATGCACCCTGAGGACTAAAGCCTGTCCACTTCATTATTTCCGCAACACCAACAATCGGTTGACCAAATAGTTTACGGATTATTTCTAAAGTTGAGGCTGCAGATTTTTTCCCAAGTTTTTGCATTTTGGCAAAATCTGAGTCTCGCAAAGCTGTTATTTTTGTACAAGTTTCTGTGGAAGAATTGGCAATTTCTGCCACACCTTCCAAAAAAAACTCAAGCCAAGCGTCAACTTGAGCATTCTCGTCATGATAATCTTGTAACTTTTGATAATAAAGCTTTTGATATTTTTTAAAATAACTGGATAAATATAGAACCGGTATTTCTAAAAGCCCTGCGTGGTGTATATACATAGCTATCATCATCCGCCCCGTTCGACCATTGCCATCAGTAAATGGGTGAATGGTTTCAAACTGTGCATGGATCAATCCGGCTTTTACCAACGATGGATATTCGTCTGTTGTATGAATAAATTTTTCCAGGTCATTTAATGATTTATACATATCTGCTGGAGCAGGCGGTACAAAAGATGCGTCTGTCGGTGTTTTACCTCCTATCCAATTTTGGGAATGTCGGAATTCACCAGGATATGTATGCTGATTTGAACGTGCACCAATCATCAGTCGCTCGTGTATCTCTCTTATGAGTCTTAGCGAAATCGGTAAAGTTTTCGTTCTTTCAATACCGTAATTCACTGCTTCAACATAATGAACAATGTCGTCTACGTCAGAAGGTATCCGTGATTTTTCTTCAGTAACGGGTGCTGCAACAGCATCTTGCAGCGTAGCTTGTGTCCCCTCAATTTGATTTGAATAAGTAGCATCTTTTTTTATAAACATCAGGAGAAAGAAGTCTTTATCCGGCAACAGTCTTGTTATACCATCGAGCTTACCAACTAGTCGTATCGCTTCCTCATGTTTTTTATACAGTTTTGAGCTGATTACAAAACCATTTTTGGGTGGAAAATCAAAAGGCGTGAAAGACTTATAGCCTTCCTTTTGTGTAATATTCTTACCGATTCGTACTGAGTTGATATTGGTCATAGTAATGTCAACATTATAGACAATTTTGTTGACCTTTGCAAGTGGTATGGCAACAAACCGCTTACAAAGGTCAATGTCGCTTTATGAAGCGGCACTACTTGAGATTCTTTTACGAGAAGGTGATGGTCAAAAATAAGAAGATTTTTGTAACTGTCCCAACACCGATTATGGCGACACTGCGCGATAATCAGCAGGTTATACTAAAAACGTCTATGCTCCCCCGCGAGGATTCCTTCGCTTGGAGTTATCGAAAACTTAGCTCCTCCGGG
>ERZ1292623.3218-Hain-H51-01um-R1-3218-length-14035-cov-5_pt1 | contig 14035 bp, 24 predicted proteins | sample MGYA00564398_ERZ1292623 | MGnify/ENA primary metagenome ERZ1292623 (study PRJEB36523, sample SAMEA6512633) | groundwater metagenome | collected 2019-01-07 | study: AquaDiva: Metagenomics assemblies of 32 groundwater samples
AAGAAATTGGTGGTATTTACATCGGACTGAAGATTGTTCAGTTCTCGATTCATCAGTTCAATGAACTCTTCATGTTCTCTGGGATACAGTTCTAAGTAAGACGGAATAGAAGCTACGGTAATATACTTCCAGTCTCCAATCACCATGAACGCATTTTTGAATTCAACCCAGTCCTTGACTCGATACAGTCTGTATTTACTGAGATCCTGGTTATGTTCCTTGAATAACTGGAACACGTCTTCCCTGGGTTCAATAATCAAGAGTTTGTCGATAGGCTGCATTCTCTTCAGCAAGGCTCTGATCTCATAACCTAGTCCCATACCCCAGAGTACAATCAAACTATGAGGAACATACCTTAGTCCTTGTATCCACTGTTCCGCCTTTTCTATCGGATCTTCAGGATCATGGACCCAGGTATCACCGATCTTTAGTGTAGGTGGACCAGATTTTGAATTTACTACTTCAACTGGTTTTAGGTTCAGGTCTTGAGGAATATCGTATTGTCTAAGTTCTCGTCTCAATTTCATATATTGCCAAAATTAGAAACACAATTAATACCATGCTCAGAAACAACCATATTCCAAATTCAACCGAGTAACAGTGGCATTGACCATAGTGCAAAAAGTTTAAGAATGTAAGCGCACATACCAATACATAGAGAACTTTCTTTGTAAGTGCATCCACAGTTTCAAGATTTAACTATTTCGGTAGATGTTAGTAGTAGTTTCATCTGAAATAGTTTGTTGTTGGTAAGGTTGAACATTTATATTTTCAGGGTCTTTTTTCATACAGTATCTTGCTAATTCTAATTCAGCTTTAGCCTGTTGTTTCAGTTCAAAGACCGTTTTCTCCAGTGCCAGCTTATCTTGGGATAGAACGATATTGTCTCTTTCCAAACGAATTACACAATCTCTTAGCTCTTGGGCTTGGGAAGTTAACTGTTTATCGGACTCAATCAAAAGGTAGATATTGTCACCAGTTTCCGGTAGAACATAACTCTTTGTCTTGTCATCCGAAATATGGTTTTCAAATGAGTCTAAATAATCATAATCTTTTACATTGAGACTTGGCTTAGCTCTTAGCTTAGTTTCTGTGATACTGATCTTTGGCTTAGTTTCTTTGATACCGATCTTTTTGGTGGATCTCTTATTCCACTCTTTGATGAAAGAAACAGTTAGTCTGGGTCTGTTCTTAGAATTACCTCTGCCGGCAATTATCTCATAAAATACATGGTCGATAGAACTTCTGGGGATACTACATTCAAGTCCTACTTTTGCAAGCAATTTCTTCGTGGATAGCTTACCAAACTTAGGGTTTTTTGCCAGCTTAGTAAACAAGTTCATGGCTTCTCTTATTTTTCCTTTCTTCCAACGAATAGTCATGAGTCTTATTCTCCTTTCGGATCTTCAGCCGTTTTTCTGACCATTACGGTCGTATAAGTTGTTACTCTGGTTGCCTGTAGAATCGTTTCAACAGGCACTCCCAGTTTCAACAGCTCTGTTTTACTGACGGAGGAACTCTTTCCCTCGAAGATACTGACCTGATATCCTTCGCAGTAAACAGATTTTACTCCAGCCACTGTTAAATGAGCTCCAATCTCTTTGTTCAAGTCACTGATCTCTTCTTCGGCTTCTATTTTCTGTTTGAAAAACTTTTGACGCTTGTGTACTAACTTTTCCAAGTGATGAGACTTCAGATAATCATACTGATCGAACGGGACTAATTGGGTTGCCATCTCTTTTTCTCTCCTTTAGCTCTATTTTACCGACGAAGGAATACAAGTTCTTTCAAATATTTTATACCCCGAAATCAGATTCTACGGGTAGCGGTTCTCCATGCTTTTGTAGAGAATCAAGGTAGGCGATGACCGCATCTTTAGCATTTTCTAGGGCTTCGGTCTCATTTTTACCATAGACATGAATACCCTTAAGCCCAGGACAGTATGCATGATATCCGTCGTTGTCTTTTTCAACCACAAACTCGTACTTATGTTTTGGTGTCGTCATCTTCTCTCTCCTTTTCTGACTTGGTTCGGTTCCCCAGCTTTTGTGCGACTGAAACTTGAACCTCATCCCACTGAGACTTCTTGTTTAAAGTTTTACATCCACTGGGGAACAGAAGTAATTATATCAAATCTTGAATCAGATGTCAATATTTTGTCTATTCATTAAATGGTTAGATTTAAAGCCGCCTGCTTTAGTCTGGCGGTCGTTTACTAAAATTGTATCCTTCGACTGTATACCGAGTTTCAATTGGAATCTTTTCAAACATAACTCGAACCAAAGATGCCGTGTCTATGTCCTGTGACTTCCAACTGTCCATAATACTAGAGCAGTTATTATGGAAACACCATTCTTGGTCCTCACAGTTCTTACCTGTCTGTCTGATTCGACGATTCTTACCGTTCAATAAAGGTTGATTACAATATCCACAGAAGTTGGAATTCGGATTTGTCCAATCAGGAACTACAGGTTCAAATGGTTTCTTGTTCTTATGTTTCTTGGATTCCCATAAAATATAATCTTCTCGGCAAAAAATACACCAGTCCGATTGAACTGAAAAATATCGACCGGGGTATTCCTGCTTACAGGACATACAGATTTGAAGATTTGGGCCAATTACCGGGCTCATCTTCTGATCTCTTCGACTGATTGCTCTGCTATCTTGGTTCCAATACCCTCTATCTTGATCCAGTCTTCTTTGGAAGCGTTGGCCAACTCCAGAGCCGACTTGAAATGAGAAGCCACCTTTTGAGACTTCTCCCATCCGATTCCAGTTAACTCATTAGCCCAGCGTCTTTTGAGAGAAGGTTTAATCAACATTGCTCCATGATCTATTTTCCTCTGGACCAAATGACTTCGATGTTCATTATACTCCTTGGAATTCCACCATCTGTAGATGTCCTTAATAATTTGAGCTGTTTCACGACGATTTGAGGACTTTTCTAATTTTACTTGGCAACAGTTCACAAAGGTCATAAGCCAACAATGAAAGTCACGGTACATATATTTCCTAGGACCGATCTCAATATCGATCCATCTTCTTCGACGTGGAACCTGCATGACTCCGGTTTTAGGATCTAATCTGTACTGTCCTTGAATAATTAGATAAACCTGTTGATATTCTACCAACATTCCCGGCAATTGATGACCGGCAAATCGTCCCGAGGTAAGAGAGTCCAGGGCATCGCCGACGGTTTTGATTTCAATACCAATTTGAACCGGCAGATAGTTTTCTCCTTTGCCTGTAAATGCAGCATCTCCATATTCGAGGAATGTCAGTTTAGACTGTGGAATAAAATCGATCAGGTCTTTACTGCCGATACGACTATCGATAAGGATCATGGCTATCTATAAATTACCATTACTATAGCCACGGATAAACTAAGAATCACAATAGTTAATAGATAAGAGAACCTTACTCCTTTAGAATTTCCTAAGTATCCGATGATCAGTCCTATCAAAAAATCAGCATGGAATATAAGTATTGCCGTTAAGATCAGTTTCTGGATATCAGTCATAAGAAACTGCTATCATCTTCTGCAAACAGTTGAAAGTATTGATCGGTCCTGTCAGATCCTCACCTTTTAACATGGCATTCTGGCGACAGTCATTGACCCTGATATGGAATTCACCTTCCTTATCTCTATAAGCAGTTATATCTACTTGAACCAAAAATCCGATCTCACTGAAACCGGAACGCTCATATTCTCCATTCCAGTTGGCTTTACCTTCAAATCCTTCTATGTACTGTTTCTTACGCTTATGAATCAAAATCAAATTACAGTCGCTTTCATAGGCATCCCGGATCAGTTTTCTGAACTGGGCATTGGCCGCCGTATAATGGTGACTTTTGATCTGTGTCAGTTTCCCAAAATAAGCGAGTCTCAACAACTCCCAGGCTTCCGTAGCCGTATCTACAACCAATGACTTAAGGTTTTCCAATCCCCAATAGTAATCCTTCTTAAACTGTTCCCAAATTTCTATGGCGCTTCGTGTAATCTGATCTGTGTTTCCTTCAATAGCACTGGGAATTTTGATGTTACTGATGAATATGTTTTGGTTTTTCAGGAACTTATCTACCACTCCTTCATGGCCGATGTCCATATTTAAAATACCCAATGGACCAGGAGAGGTCAGTCCCCAGTGAGTCTTTCCCTGTTTTTCCAGGCCGTCTATACTAATGATAAGACGATCTTTGGTAGATTTTGTTGCCGGTAGGAAACCCGTATCGGTGAGATCCATGTTCACTCCTTTTGGTTCTTAGTTTCCAGACAGAATTTCAAAAGCTATTTCAGATTCTTGTTTCTCCACATCGTTTATTAGTTCATGGTATCTGATGAGTAGACCTCTTCTGTGTTTGACGGACTTTACTTTATTGACTCTGCGAACAAAGTCATAAGCCTTTGTTCCTACCTCAAGTTCATCGATCAAATCAGGTTTCATCCTTTCAGCTTTATCAATCATCTTACTGTAATTAGAACGATTCTTGTAATTACGAACCATTTTCATTCTCTTTCCATATTCATGAGTTTCTAAATAAAACTTTTAAATATTTTTTCTATATCCATTTTTTAGCTTTGGCATGATTAACCAACATAGCCCAGTTCTCTTCTATTTCTCTGTCATTGAACTCTGTTTCCCAGACCCTATAGTGAACACCTCTGGTTTCTTTGTAGTCGCCATTGACGAAGAATACCCTTAATCGAGCCTTTCTAGTTCTAATCACTTTGCAGTATCCCTTGATCTGTATCCACCAGGGCATAAATTTTTCACTGTCGATATCGTTGGGATCTGCCGGGGAAGATTTCCAAGTACATTTATATTCTTCAATAGCCCAGTCCTCAGTGTTAATTCCATCCGGTGAACAAGCGATACCGTTTAGGTTAAATTCTCCAGGTCTGATAATCGGTCTTCTATTCACTCTGATATCTTCTTCATACAAGGCTTTCTCAAGATATCTTTCCCAAAGCAGTCCCAGCTCTATCTTGGCTACATCTATTTCATTACTACCGTATCTTAAGGGATACAAGTTCTTCATAATATCACTGATAATAGTAGATAAGTGCAGTCCTTCCGATCTTTGTGGATCTTTGGAAATTAGGTTTAAGCTCTGATCTTTCAGCTCTTTAAGAATCATAAAGAAAGAGAGAAGAAATAAGGGGAGAGAACCTAAAATCTCCGAACTAGGGTCTCTCCCCTCCATCTTCCGGCAATCTTCGTCCGAGAACATCTCAGAATCTTTTTCCGGAACAGTCCCCATATGAGTTTTCAAAACAAACACCTTACCTAATAAGTTCCAGAAAAAGCACAATTCAAAGATTACCGGAAGAACTTAAAATGGTATTATCGATTCTAGAGTCTTTTTCTTGGGATTGAAAACCCATTTTTCACTGTCCAACAGATAATCGTTGTCTGCCATCTTCTGAATAGCTTCATTGCGTTCCTTGGGACTGACCTTATCTTCGATCATGAACGCAAAAGCCTTCTGGACCAGATCATCCATAGACACAGATCCTTTTTCTCTATCCAGGATTTTCAGAATATATTTGCTTGCCAAATCTTCATCGGAAGATACTGTTGTACTTTTCTTGGTTTTATCGGATGTCTTGGCATTTGTAAAATCGGACAATATTTTTTCCACTAAAACAATTTGCTTGTCTTTGTCACCTTGTCCGCTCAATCCTGGACGCTTGGGTTGAAGCTGTGAAATCAGATGGACTTTAGTTCCATCGACTACACTGATATCTCCGCCGTCCAACAAGTGTCGAGGAAAACCGGATTCTACCAGCGATCTTATAAATCGGCTGGCATTACTGTCTTCCCGTAAAGTGCCATGTTTGTGGTCTTTGTTCATACTAACGGGCAGTAGATTTTTTCCGTCATTAGAAGGTTGCAGGAATTTGGAATCTCCGGCTCGATAATGCTGAGTAACCGATTTATCGTATCCTTCCGTTTCAATGGTTACTCTGAGCGCAGGCGATACACCGTACTTTTGGGCATCGCCATAATCCCATAGACAGAATCTTAGCTCTGTCAGTGTAGCATCCACATCATCCAAAAATCCTCCCTGAGTGTAGGTTTCAGGGTTCAAACTAATAGGTTGAGTCATGGCTTAGTTTCTCCTTTTTTTAGTTGTGATTTATTTATTAGACAGAATATGAGCCGCTTTTCGGGCCTCAAGTTCATCGATCAAATCAGGTTTCATAATTATTTCTTTTAACGATTCCATGACCGATTGATATTCGTAGGGAGGCAGATTCAATAAAACATTTTCGATTGCTCTGAACCAAGTTGGACAATAACGGACGATATGAGTATCTATTACCGGGCCCAATTGCTGTGATGGAGGTACCGTATAAGTCAAGTTAGTGCTTGGGTTTATATAGGGCTGACTAAAAACTATGTTACCCAACTGTCCTTGTCCTTGTGCTTGTAAAGATTGTTGTTGTGCTATTAATTGTTGATAGCGTTGTGATGCCGTTAATTTTTGATAGTCCACAAGTTTAAACTTTAGGGGCCAATGGTATGACATTATCTTTCCTACAAGCCTCCAGAAACCACTTGGGAAAATAGTCCTTATACTTGATCCAGAACCATCCCCAGTGTGAATCCAGAATGAAGTTCTCAGACCAATCTTCAATTGATCTTACAGCTCGACCGCACATTTGGACAAGTTCTTGAGCTACCAGATAATAGGTATAGTTCTTGTCTTTCTGTTTTCTGGCTTGAAATATCTTGGCTCTAGTATCTAAAAAAGGTAGCTTACTAATCACTTGATATCGACATTCATCCCCAGGGAAATCGTATCCTGTCGTTACGCAAGGAGAAACCAGTATTACTGGAGGATCGGATTGCTTGAATTTCTTGACAGCTTGATGAACTCCACCAGAATTATGAGTAATTATGATGTCTCGATGAATACTGTACTCCTTTAAGAACCTGGCTCTTTCGTAACTAATGGTATGTATTATACCATTCCTGTCCAGCCTACCATCAATAATTCTGTCGATTCTTCTAACCCATTCCCAGAGTTCATGAGATGAGTTATTTTTCTGCAACTTGATCGTCGGCAAATAGATGATGGGTCTATTTCTGACCGGAAAAGTGCTATTATACTCATAAAAATCTACCGAGTCAATACCCAATAGTTCACAGGTTTTAGGTCTAATGGTAGCTGAAAACAGAACTACTTTGGGAATAGACCTAAACAGCATCGGCTCTGCATAGTGATGCGGTGAAATCACATCGAATAGTACAGTGTTACCGGTATCTTCAATAACCCATTCTCCTTTAGCTGTTGACAGCTTGAATAAATTCTCTCGGATCTTTCTAACGTTTCTGTGTTGTTCTTTTTTGTTTAGTTCCGAGATAACAGTTAAAGCCCAATGCTTCCAATCTTCCAGGTTTTCATTTTCAGGGATCGTTGCACCAGTGATCAGTTTCCGGATCTCTTCTTTCCCGATAACTATTTTCAGGAATGAAGGTAACTCATCTACCGCCACCGAATGAGCTTCATCCAAGATCAATAAATCAAAATGACCTAGTCCTTCTCCATAGTTATTGATCGCCATCCAGTAAGCGTAATTGGTCACTACAATCTTAGCACTCTTGGCTCTGCGTAGAGCATCGAAATACAAACAACCCTTATCTTTGAGAGAGCATTTATGGTCTTCGTAATGACAAGGCCCCTCATCACAGCCATGCCATTTATTGCTCCCAAGAAGATGAGAAAATTCCCCTTGTTCGGTTAAAGCTAAGCATTGATAGTTTCCCTGGCCGCGAATATCCACCAAGTTTCTAAAATCGTGAGTCAATTGATTTTGCAGGGCTTTAGTACTGGTCAAGATACAAGTTCTGGCTCCAGTGAGTAAAGCCTGAGCCATGTAGACTAAAGACTTTCCTCCGCCTGTAGACATGGCATGAGCCACGAATCTCTTGTCACTGTCGATGGATCTAAGAACAGCTTGATCTTGATCTAAGCGCCAGTCTTTGAACTTAGACGGTAGACCTATTCGATCTGGAAGTGGAAGGAAGAAATTCATATCGATTTTTCCTCTAGTCCGATATAAATCCATCCTTCTTCCGCTCTAACCGGATACCTTTGTTTGTAATTGAAAGAAATTTCCATCTGTAACAGGAACTTGGTCACAGAAATATTGACACATTTGCGTTTCTTGTTTAGTGTGAATGTACGTTGTCCTGAATCGGACTTAAGCTGGAACGCAATCTCTTCAGTGTCCGGGTTCCAATAAAGATCAGCGTATTTATATTGAGTTCCCAATTTATACTCATCAACACATCGACTGGATAATTGGATCTTTGTGCAATAACTTGAATGACCATTTGAACAGTTTCTGAACTTGGCAAAACAAGTACCGTAACCTCGCCAGTCTTTGAAAGGTATTAGATTATTCATAAGTGTTTGAAATCTTGGTTCAATTGATTTTTCAGGTCGCTAGTCAAGATAAGTGTTATAAGTTCCGGCTCCAGTGAGTAAAGAATGAAACACAAGTGCCGCTTCACCATAGTTAATGAAATCTTCCAAAAACTGAGCTTCTTTCTTTTTCCAATCTATGGAGTCTGTTATGCTCTTAGCTGTCCACCAGCTCCAAGCATCAAAAAGATTTAAGTCATTTGTTTTTACTCTGAGCACATTCAATCCTTCTAATTTTTCATAAGATAACTTATACTTTTCCAATAATTTTCGGGTCAAATCTCGATCCGGTAGATGAGTGATTTTCATTTTAAGCCCATACGATAGATTACTAATTCTCCAACAGAATAAACCAGACAAAAGACAAACCCGACAAAAATTATCAAAGAAACAATGTCTATCATCAATTGAACTTTTCTTTCTGTGGTCATTCTTTTTCGATTATGAATAATATTCTTTCGATTATGAATAATATTTTAGTTAGTTCACCCTCAATTTTATCTAACCGAGCCTCAAAAGGATTTGTAGGAACTGGAGGCGAAGGAACTGAGATAGGAGGCGAAGGAACTGAGATAGGAGGCGAAGGAACTGAGATAGGAGGCAATTTGGGTAGAGGTACTGGAACTGGAATTGATGGAGGTGAAGGAGGAGAGACAACCGGAGGTGAAGGAGGAGAGACAACTACGGAATCTTTAAACGGTACTAATCGTTCAAACTTGTCATATTGCATGAGTGTATAAAATATGGGTTTGGTATAAGGTCTTTCTAAAATGTACTTTAGGTCTAAACCATGAGCCAATTGCCTTGGACTTATTTTGTAACTTCCATCGGAGAAACTTACTTCTTCCGTTCTAGCTTTGATTTCTTCAGGAGATGGAGCATCTTTAGGTCTGGTGTTTTTGATAGTACCATCTGCGAATTGAATGATAGAACCGTATCCATCCGAATAGATAACTTTTGATTGCCTGAGATATCCTATGAATGGACCTAGATTATATTTTGTTCCATCATTATCTTCTAGTAATCCCTCAACACCGAATTCACCATCTCGTTTGATTGTTTCTCGGATCATACCACTTACCGATCTAGTATAAAGTGCTGATGGATTAGCCAAAGCATCCGGCACATTTCTTTCCTTTACCGTCCAAGACCATCTCAATCGACCGTCTTCTGAAATGTCTTGGCCGGATTCATCTTTGACATAGGCAATCACCGACCAAGTATCTCCGGCAATCTTCTTGGAATTCGTTAAAGATAACGAATAGACATAATAATTGCTTGTCTCGGAAACGTTAGAACCGATGTCTAATGTGAAAGTGATCTTTAGCATTTTGGTCCTTTCAGAATCATAGAAATGCACTTCTCTTCGTGCTCTTACACGTCCTTGTCTTCGGCTTTTGCTATCGTCTTGAAGCCTTCACGGGCTACACGTTCACATTCTGCTTTCAGGGATCGAACTTTACGCTTACCACATTTCAGGCAATAAAATCCGAACGAGGAATTGTATTGGTTAAACACCTCTACGGTTCCTCGGCTTCCACATTCTCCACACAAATACTTGGCAATTGGTTTCCAGTAAGCCATAAATAAACTCCCAATTCATTTTTTTCCCTTTAATCCCTTCGCCCAGTAGATACCGGCCTGGATCTCGTGCTCCAGGTCCGGCCTTTTCTAGGAACTTTTCAACAAAATGGACATGGTTCCTCCACGACATGGACCGCCGTTCCAAACCTGCTCAGTTTTTCTACTTGAACACTGCCGGTATCTCTACAATACCGACAGCTCGGATAGAAATTGTCCACGAAATAGTCTCGGTCATCTTGGCAAATCCGACAGATTCCAGGATCATGTTGAGAGCAGTTATGCTTGTGCAAAACTTGACCGGTCTCTGCAATAGTTTCACAGTTGCATTCAAAGCGATAATCTTCCGGATCTTTCATAATCACTTCTTTCCCTTTCTCTTTAAGATTTCAAAAGTTATTAAAAGTTCCGCTTCTTTCCTCCAGTTTTTACCCTGTTCAGCTAATTTCATCAAATGGTACTTTAACTCAGTATTCCAATCAACTGAAGAATTAAGCTCTAAGTTTCTATCGACAAAGTTCCAAGCTTTAATGCGTTCTAACTCGATAAAACTATTCATTTCCTTGAATTTCATTTTCTTTGTTCTCCGGCTAAGATCACAATTACCGACTCGGCATCCCAATCAACCGGCTGACCGTTTTTCAATTGTTGAGATATCCTGATTCTATCTGCATAGGGTAACTTCAGCTCGATCATTTTTACTACGGCTTCAGGAGCTAACTTGCATAGATTGAGTACCGTATTTTGATATTCCAACAAATTCTTTAGGCTTAATGTCTTTCCCAGGCCCAGGAAGACTAAGGACGCAGCCGGGAACTCTTGACATAGAGAAGAGGACCGACTCTGCCGATCTTTTCCTAACATGTTTGCACTCCTTTTTAACCAGTTTGGTAGATTACTTTTTTGCTCTCATGACTTCAAGAGCAATTAACGACTCGATGATCAGTTTCCAATCCTGTCCATTCGTTCTTTTAGCCAACTCGATAAAACTGTTCATTTCCTTGAATGACAAATCCGAAGATTGAACTTTCATAATTCTCATCCATTTCTGTTTGGTGGTTTTCATCCATCGGCTTTTGGACATTTCTTCTTTCTGTGTGACAGTAGTACAGTAGTACAGTAGTACAGTAGTACAGTAGTACAGTATGACATATGTCACACTGTCACATAGTCACACTGAAGTTGGGGCGTGTGACAGTATCACAGTAGTACAGTGTGACAAAAGGATATCATTGGGCGCATTTGAGGCTCTTAGTATTATATTAATCTTATTATTATGATACCTTATGCCCATTTTATTCCAACATCCGCGTCCGAAGCTTGTAGTCGAGATCCTGTGTTTCGTTCTCGTTTTCGTTTTTTATACCCTTCCTCCTTTTAATTGATCTAGGTTTCTTATGGTTCAATCTTATTTTCCAGAGGCTAGGTTGACCTTCACTCCTTCCAGAAAGTTTCACCACAGGCATCCTGGATCAAAATTATTTGTCTCCAGAGAAGAGTTTCATAACAAATCGAGCTTCAAGTTCTTCTTTCCAGTTTTCTCCAGACAAAAAAGACTCAATGACCTTTTTTCTGATAAGTCTTTCCTTAAGATTCGTTTTTCCGAAAAATTCATTGATTTTCTTCCAAGCTTGACCTTTCCGACTGATATTATTTGGGTCATCCAGAGTTTGATAGAGTTTTTTAAATTCTTGATACTGTTCTTCTGTTTCTCCGTCTTCGTCAAAACGACCTGGTTCTATAAATTTATAGTTTCCCATTTTTAACCCTCAAATTAACTTGATCCCAGTCCCCTCAAGAAACTTCTCGTACTTTTTCAGACGTTCCAGGGCTTTATCGGTCCAATAGCTTTGATCTCCACCATCCAGGTAATATCTAATCATTCCTACTAATCTAATCACTTCTCCACGGTCTCCGTCTCTAAGGCAAACCGTAATTGCTTGTTCCAGATTATCCATCAGTTCATAGATTCGTCGCTCAATCTCCTCATGGCGCAGGATCTCATTGGCCATTTCGATCTTTCGAAATAAACTATCCGGGATAGGAGTCTCAGATTCCAGCTTAGCCAACAATTCGTGAAGAGCATGGCGCATGATGTCCGATTTGGTAATATAAGGAAACTTTCGAGACGCCAGGATTATTTCCATTTGTCTGACATAATCCGGCCTACACCTGAATTGTTCCCGGCTGGATTGACCGAGTTGGTCTCTGGAGGGAATAATGTACCTTTCCGCTTCTGTTTTGGGCATAGCTTATTCTCCTTTTTAAAGTGTGGTGAAAACTCTATTTTACACCAAAAAAGGAGTAGTTGAAATCCAGGATTTTATCGTTCTCCATTTCAGCATCGAAGGAGAACCGAAGAAGGGCTCGGGGGCCAGGACTCGAACCTGGATCGGCGGCTCCAAAGACCGCTGTCCTACCCATTGAACGACCCCCGAATTTTATCGTTCTCCATCCTGAGTCAGCATATCGAAGCCGGTCTTCAATCTTTCTTCCAAGTTTCCACGACATCCTCCACTATTGTTTGGATACCTTGTAAGCTCATGAATCTCATGTTCATTTCGAGGAGCAAAATCCCTTAAAATCAGATTCTCCAGGCAAGAGATACACAAGAATTTTGGATTATCTCCTGAAGAAGGTGCCGGGACAGAGGTTTTATCTCCACATTCGTGACATCTGATTGAGGGATTATGGTACTTCAGGCGCAATCTGAACCGTTCTTTTCTATTCATGTTTTCTCCTTTACAATAATCTTGACCACTTTTGCCCACAAGGGTAAAGCACTGTAACTTGGATCTCTACCATCCTTTCGTACTAATCCGATAATGACCTTGAAAGAAGGCGCCTTTTCCGGCCAGGGAGTCTCACCATCGGTAAGGATAATCAGCAAATCGGGCCGTGGTTTCATTTTCTCCACCAAGTCGATACCTTTCCCCATGTCCGTACCACCGCCGCCGTACAATTGAACCTGAGAACGATTAAAAACCTTTTTAACTTCGCTCGTGGCCGTATCTACCGAGAATATTTTCACAGGAACTCGCAAGAACCTGACAGCGCCGGCAATTTCCACCAGACATTGACCTAAATCCTTATTGCTCATGGATCCCGAGGTATCCACTTGAAATACTACTTCCGGCACCGGTTTATGAAACCCCGGCAGAATAAAGTCTCCACTCATAAGCCACTGTCGCCTGGACGGTCTCTTGTAATTGAAATCAACTAGTCCTGAGATATGGTGAATCGCATTCCCGATAACGGATTTGATTTCGTTCTGCCACTTGATCTGAGGAATCAGTCTCTTTTCGGCCCATCGTTTCCAGTGTTTAGGTATTGTGCCGACTGATTTATCTTCTATGATCTTTTTGGCTACTTGTTGCCGGATTAGTTCACCCTCTATTTCCGTGATGCAGTCCTTGTCTGGTTTCAGCTCCCAAGGTTCATTGTGACCATGGACTCCTGAACCTCCACCACAGGTTCCCTCACAGGTTCCCTTGATTTTTTCGATTTTCCGGTAGTACTCCTCCGCCAGCAATCCTTCAGGCATTTCAAAATTTTCAGGGAGAATTAAAGGAAATGGTTCATTATCGGTCACATTGAATCCTTCAGCTTTAAGATTGTCATTGATCTCGGCGTCTCCGGCAAGGTTCCAAAGCACTGGATTACCGTTAATAGCCTCACACCTTCTAAAATGTTTTCTCAAGGAGTGACCCAGTTCATGATACAAAACTTTAGAGATTGCCGGAATGGACCATTTCTCAATGATTTGAGGACAGTAATAGACTCTCCAGTATTTATCTACTCCCATGGTATGAGCCGAGGGACAATCAGGTCTGATTCCTACCATTCTCAGAGTGAAGAATGCATCAGCCAGATAAGGATGGGATCGAGCTAGGCTAAGTCTAGCGGCCTGGATATATTCCGGGGTCATCTCATTCATTTCTTTCGCCTTTTAGTTGTTCAATTCCCAGGATAATGATTTTTTCTTTGGCTATTTCCCAATTGTCACGAGCCTTAGCTA
>ERZ1292623.3219-Hain-H51-01um-R1-3219-length-14030-cov-18_pt1 | contig 14030 bp, 11 predicted proteins | sample MGYA00564398_ERZ1292623 | MGnify/ENA primary metagenome ERZ1292623 (study PRJEB36523, sample SAMEA6512633) | groundwater metagenome | collected 2019-01-07 | study: AquaDiva: Metagenomics assemblies of 32 groundwater samples
GTGAGATTTTTTCTCAATCGACCAAAGACGAAATTTCTCTTTTGGATTCTAAAATCGAGAAGCTGATGAATGCATATCTTGAGAACGCACTTTCACTTGAAGAATATCGTGATGCTAAAAGTGCGCTAGTTGGCTCTAAACAGCTTCTCAAAGAGAAATTATCGTCTTTTGAGAAAAAATCTCATAATCGGTTCGAACTTACTGATAAATTCCTAAAGGACAATATTACCAACGCGGAATTGGCTAACGACAAAACAAATGAAGAAAATCTTCATTTGTTCCAAAAAGTCGGTTCGAACTTTAAAATCCACAATCGAACCGTACTTTTTGAGCCACGCGGAGCGTGGAAAATCCTGGCGGGGTTTGGGTTTGGTGCGGATTCGGCGGCATCACCCGCGCTTCGCGCGGGCGCATTTTTTCGCGGGGGTATTGATTTCAAACTCGGGCGGAGCCGGGCGGATTCGAACCGCCGAGGGGTTTTGAAGCCCCTGCCTCTTTAGCAAAGAGGTACGTTAGACCGCTCTGACACGGCTCCTTTTCACATAGCTACTTTAGCATATTTTTTATGTTTTTCCATTATTTCAACGCTCGTAAAATATTTTAGATTATGTTAGATTAGAAACAATCTGGACAGATGGATGAGATGGGTAAAAAGAGAACTGCTTCTCTTTTTACGGGTATTTATGCCCGCCACGAATCCATCGGTAAGTCCATTTGAGCGAAGCGAAATATATGGACAGATGGATGAGTGGCTTAAATCAGCGGTTTACTAAACCGCCGTCCCCTTAAAAGGACCGTGGGTTCGAATCCCACTCTGTCCGCAGATTGAAACTTATTTTTACTTATTAAATTCTTCTCGAGTTTTGTCGCCAACTATTCCATCTACAAACAAACTTCTATCTTTTTGGAATTTCATCAATGAGGCTTCGGTAAGTGGGCCAAATTTGCCATCTACTGCCAATTCACCATATTCATTCGCATTCAAGAATTTCTGGAGTTCTATAACCTCGTTTACTTTCGCAAGGATTCGGTGTGAACCTTGTTTAAGGAATAAAGAGAAAACAAATTTCTCGGCACCTAATACTTTCCCTATCTTTTCATCCTTTTCAGGATTAAGATTATTCTCATCCACACTTTTTTCAAAAGAACTCAAGATAAGATGCCAGTTTAAATTGGATGCCGCAGGTATAGCATAAGCCGTCGCCCAGATACGCATACCCGAATCTTTATCCATGGATTCTAGACCTCCATCTAAAGCTTGAAGATTAGCAAGATAATCATTTGGGTTTAAATTGTTTTTCTGCCATGTATCAGGTGATTCGTTCAAAGACTTTATCGCCATCATCACCCAACTCGTGGAAAAACTGGAATCAAAACCGCCATCTGATTTCTGGCTAGCAAACAAATAATTGTGCGCTTTTGTAATCGCTTCGTTAACAGACGGTAAGTCTTTCACCAGAGAGAGAGCTTGGATAACAGCAGAGGCTATATCTGATCCATCCCAAGAACCATCTGATTTTTGTTTAGAAAGAATAAAGTTTACTGCCTTTTGTATTTCTACATCGCTAGAAGTATATCCAGAATGAATCAATGGGAAAAGCGCAAACACATCATCGTTATACAGATCGGGATCTCCAAATTGTTCGCCATCAAACTTTTTTATAATTTCTTTTATATAATTCTTGGCTGTTCCTTTGGCAGGATTAATGTTCAAAGCCAAAAGAGCCATCGCTCTGCGCTCATAATCCGTAAGATTCAAACCCTCACCTAAATCATTGGAAAGCAAATAATTCTTGAGTTGATCCATATTTACTTCGGGTACTTTTGCAAGACCAATCGCCACCCAATCCGTGTACAGCTCTGACCCAAAAGAACCATCGGGATATTGTTTTGACGCTAAAAACTGAATAGCTTTCGGCACATCCATCTTTTTGTGCGTCATATAAAAAAGAATAGAGCCACCTCCACCTCCGCCTCCACCACTAGGAGGCACGACTACTGGTTCTGTAACTTCTAGTGAATAAGATGGAAAATAAAAATCTTCAGAGATCCCGATACTATAGGAACCTTTAGCAAGAGAAGAAAAAGTAGCTTTACCATCTTCTCCTACCACTTTGGAAACTACAACTATCGGACTATAAGGATCTTCTGGGTTGGGTTGGGTTATTCCTACAGTCACACCAGAAAGGATACCCCAACTGTTATCCAGATAATTATATTTTTGTGTTGTAACGGTCACTGATTCTTCCGTCGTGATTGAGGTTTTATTTATTTCTATTTTATGATTTGCTCCGAAATATATTCCCACTTTTTCATTACCAGTCAAAATCGTAGAATCCATACCTGTACCTGGAGTAAAACTATTCACGACGTACTGCCAATCATCACACAGAGGAGTCTTTCCGACTGGGGTAATACATTTCAAATAAAGAGAATTGAAAGAACTATAATATGTAATATCCGAGATTAAGAAATTATCGGACAATTGATCTATGGCGTACAAAACACCCAACACGCTTCTAGCATTCACTGAATGTGTCGCCCCTGCATTATCGGCGATATCTATATTCCCTTCATCTGGCAGTGTAAAACTATCTTCATAAAGAACACTATCTCCCGAACGTAAAAGGACATCTATGCTCTGTGGGATAGGCAGATCATCGGCAAAGACAAAGTTTGTAATACTAAAAAAAGTAAAAAAGAACAACCCGAAACAAAACTTTATGACTTTATTTTTCATATCTTTTATTTCAATTTCCACTCAACGACATCGCCATTTTGCGGATAGTAAGCAGAAACACCGACGGATGCTTCTTTGTTGTTAATATAATAAATTAAATAATTTGTATTAGACTGATGTAAGCCTTCAATATCTGTCACAAAAAAACCTAAGCCTGTATATTTTTTAGTAGTAAAAGACACATTTCCTTTTTCTCTCGCAGAAATCAATACATCATACAAACTTTGATCATCTAGAACTGGCAAATTTACAATTTTATTTCCAGCTACCAATTTTATGGAGTCTATCTTTTTATTTTCTGGCTCACGAACTGACTCATCAGTCGCAACTGTCACAGGTTGAGATTTCTGTATCGAGATATCTTTGTAAATTGTTTTTTGAAAAACAAAATATACAGACAAAAAACATAGAAAAACAAGAAGTCCTGTGATTATTGTTTTGTGTTTTAATTTTAGCTTCATACAACAAAAAAACTCCCGCCGAGAGGAGTTGTCGTGTCATAAAAAGTATGAACAATTCCTGCTCGGGATAAAACAATGTGAACATTGTTTTAATTTCTGTTTGGTACTCGGACTTTTACCGTAGCGGCACTGTGGAGGATTTACACCTCACTTCCCCAAACAAAAAAGTATTAAATTTTAATTATAACTTGGAGGATGTTCTAAATATCCCTCCTGATGATTCGCAAACCGCGCCAAAGCATAAAGCGCACTCGACAAACGATTCAAAAATCTAGCACTTACACTATCTACTGTATCTTCTTTTTTATTTTTATGCAAGAGTTTGACAAACTGTCTCTCTGTTCGGCGCGCTATGGTTCGAGATACGTCAAGCCATGCTCCAGATTCTCCCCCACCGGCGACGATAAATGACTTTATAGGGGGTAAAACCAGCTCAACATCTGCAACAACCTTTTCTAGATACAAAACACTTTCGTTGTTTAATCGAATCTCAGAACCACCTGTTTCGGCTTGAATAGAAAATATGCTTTGTTGAAATTTTTCTAAAATATTTTCATAGGGAATCTTTTCCCCGTCCATGACAAGAGTATTTTTTGCCTTTTTTGACAAAACTTTTGCATAACCTATCAAAGAATTAAGTTCATCAAGTGTTCCCAGTACCTCAAATACGTCATCAGTCTTGCTGACTCTTTGACCTTGAGGGCAATTAAAGAGCTTAGTTGTTCCATTGTCGCCCTTGCGTGTATAAAGCATAGCGTTAAAAGATATTTTATATCTCGCAAACCCCTCCGACACAGGCAAGTTCTTTTTTCACTTCAGTTTCATCTTGCGCCTCATAGGTAACGATCTTTGAGAAATCAAGATCAACAAATTTCTTTTGCATTTCTAAATACTTCTCTTTTGTTATGGCCTCATAAGGAGCAAGCTGGTATATATGATTTGATTTTGGCAAAAATGATAGGCCACCGACTAATTCCCAATTTTCGTAAATCCAATTTGCAACTTTGAGCCACTCATCTTCGGCGATGGATATGGTTACTGAAGGATTATGTTCGGTATAATGTTTTTTGACTACCTTCCAATGCTCTAATTGGGTCAATGCGTCTACATCGTCTTTACAAATAGCGCCTTCGGGTGCCTTTACAGGAAATTCTAAAACGAAAGTTGTCGCATCTTCCTTGGTCTGTCCGACTTCTGGATAATAAGGCACACCTTGGTCTCTGAGCATTTTAAACAGACTATCTGTCGCTGAGATACGAACACGACGAATATAATAAGGAGCATGTCGCGCGTGCATACCACTAGAACAATCAACTGTTTGAGATAGATTACCAGAAGGCTTGACGCAAGTAATACATGTTGAAGCTTCGATATCTAAACGCTTTGCGAATTTTTTATTTACTTCAATAGCAACTTTTTTTATTTTCTCTAAAATTTCTGGCTTTCGTACTAAGGCACAATCCCACTGTCCTGTAATGGAAACACCGAGCAACCTCTCTTGTTCGCAATTCTTTTTCCACTCTTCGGAAAGATATGGGAAGTAAGTCAAAGATGATTGGTATGTACCCAAGATAGTCGCCACTCGCGCTTTGCGAAGTAAACTTTCTTCTGTGTCGTCTGCTCTGGCGACTAATTCAGATAAATTACAAAATTGTTTTGATTGTAGAATGATTTCTCCACAAGGATTTGTACCCCAAGCAGGATACTGATTGTCTTGCCATTGATCCAAGCGTCTCTTTGGCAAGGTACTAGCCAAGCCACTTCTGTTGAATATTCCTCTCTCACCACTACCTGACTTCATCAAGGCTATCCATTCATCCAAAAATTCCGCATTACTAGGTTTTGATAAATATACGGCAGAATTATTTGCGAGCATTCTTTGGGCTTCATTGACATAAAACTGTCCTTTCTTTGAATCACGGATTGCTTCATCATCTAAATCAGACAAAGATATCATGGCGCTACGACGCACACCACCAGCCACGACACATTCACCAATCTTGCATATGATGTCATGCGCATCTAGATTGGAAAGATGTCTGCCTTGGCGACGTATAATCCTTTCCCTTGAAAAAGCAAGCAAAGCTCGTAATGGTTCAGGACCAGAACTCTTGCCTCCCATAACCTTCAGACGTGAACCAGCTGGACGAATCTTAGAAAAATCAAAATCAATATCCTTGCCGGCAAACCAAGTCTCCAAACCTAAAGTAAAAGCATCTGCCCAGGCTTCTTTGCTGTCTTGTATCACATATGTGGGCAACTTTTTGCCAGTTTGTTTTTGTATCTGTGGAAGAGCCTGGATATTTTCACTTTCAACAGACCATCCGGCTCCGGTGCCACACATGGATATATACATTATTTCCGCAAAATCTCTAAATGTCCTAGGAGCAATAAAAGAACAGTTATAAGCGCAGACGTTTGTACGCCTTGCTGCTTTGCCAGCAAATTGCAAGAGTCTCATAGATGGCATAGCTTCTTGGTTTAATATCGCCTGACGAACTTCTTCGTATTCCTTGGCTGTTAATTTTGTACCGAGGTTTTCTTTCATGAAAGAGACGTACCGGTCCACTGTTTCAACCCAAGTTTCTCGGCGTCCTTCTTCGTCAATCCATTTTGCATAAGTACGATAATAAACAAATTCCGCTAGAGGATTTCGAAAATATTGTTTACTTTCTATTACTAAATCTTTTACCTTCTCTCTGATAAAGCCAACCTTCTTTCGCACCGAGGACCTCTCTTTGCGATACATTATATATGCTTTTGCAGTCTGAATAAAACCCGAAGCGATAAGTTCATTTTCTACAATATCTTGGATAGTCTCTACATTTGGTATAAAAACTTTTATTTTATTTTCTTTCTTGAAAGTAATCAGGGCTTCTAAAACTTTGTGTGTGACAGCTTCAGCATCTTTCTCATTGCCTTCTTTTTCTGCTTCCATGGCTCGAGATACAGCGCGAGTAATTCTCTTTTCATCAAAAGGAACTATCATACCATCTCTTTTTTGCATTTTGTTCAAGATGGAATATTTTTTTGTTTTTAGAAGGTTTTTCATATTTGATTTGGACTAAGTGATAAATTTGTGGCTAAGCTTGTTTGTTTTTTTTCTTGCTTACTAAGCATGTACTGTACTAGTGGTGACAATGTCAGGGCAAAACCAATGTTGCCCACCAGATGTAATAAAGTGAAAGGTATTTGTCCGGTTACTGCTTGAATGAAAGGTTGATTGAAAAATATCGGACCGAGAGATAAACCAGTCGTTATATCAAAAACTATTGTCCCAATGAAAGCAAATTTAGCATAATCCCACGATGTTCCTTTTTTATTTTTAAAATAAATTGATGCCCACATACCCAACAACCCATAAGCCATGCCTGCGATCAAAGTCCAGACACCAATACCTGCTGTCAGAAGGTCGTACACAATGATACTGAAAAAAGCAAAGAAAAAACCCGCAAGCCCGCCGTACTTTTTCGCGAATGGCATCTGTGTTGCGAGTAATGGTTCTACATTTGGAGGTCGAAAAGGCAAAAGCCTTATAAAAAGGACGACAGTAAACCCTAGAGAATATTTTAGCCAATCTCTTTTTTGCATAAATTTATATAGTTACAAAGCAACGCAACTGCTAGACCAGTATAACGCAGACAAACTTAGCGAGTAAAGGTGGATAACTCAATTATTTATCAACAAAAATTAGATTTTTTTGCGTGTCAATAGAATATTTTCTATTTCCAATAATCTGTCGTATTTACAGACTCTTTCTCCCCTCTTTAAAGAGCCTGCCTTGATGCACTGACAAGAAAGTCCAACAACTAAATCTGAAATAAAGGTGTCCATCGTCTCTCCAGACCTGTGTGAAATAAAAGGAAGCCACCCAGCGCTTTTTGTGAGCAAAATCGCCTGTATTGTTTCAGACAAAGTGCCTATCTGATTGAGTTTGATTAACACACCATTTATAGATTTCTTTTCGATCGCCATTTTTATTCTTTTTATATTCGTAACAGTTAAATCATCTCCGATAATTTTAATATTTCCACCTATTTCTCTGGTCATTTGGCCAAAACCATCCCAATCATCTTCTGCAAACCCGTCTTCTATGGAAAAAATCGAATATCTCCGCGATAATTTTTCATACCATTCTAAAAGTTCATTGTTTTTTAAATTTTTCTCCTTGCCATCAATCCGGAGATTGTACAATCCATCTTTGTAAAAAGTGGAAGCTGCCGCGTCTATGCTTATCTTCACTTTTTCTGGCGAGTATGAAGCATCTGATATTGCTTCTTCCAAAATATCAAAAACTTCTTCGTTAGAGGAAAGCTTTGGAGCAAAACCGCCTTCGTCACCTATACTTATCGGATATCCCCTTTCTTTAAGAATCTTCTCCAAGCAAGAAATAATTTTTGCTCCGGCTTCTACCTTCTCATGAAAAGTTTGGAAACCAACTGGAACTATCATAAATTCCTGAATTTCCAATCCGCTATCAGAATGCTTGCCTCCGTTTATTACATTGAACGTTGGAAGAGGCAAAGTGAAAATATTATTTCCAGCAAGCTCGCCTAAATATTCAAACAATTCTATCTTTCTGTCTAGAGCGCAAGCTCTAGCGAAAGCAAGCGACACTCCTAAAATAGCATTCGCGCCTAATCTGGATTTATTTTCTGTACCATCTAACTTTATTAATGTTTGATCCAAAGAAGATTGATCAAAATTTTTATCTTTCAGAAAATCATTTATTTCTTCGTTCACATTACGAACTGCATTTAAAACACCAAGACCGTTGTATCTTGATTTATCTTTATCTCTCAATTCTAAAGCCTCGTGTATGCCAGTGCTTGCCCCAGAAGGCACAGATGCGAGACCTGACACTCCACTCTCAAGTTCACAAAGAACTTCAATCGTGGGATTACCTCTTGAATCAAGAATCTCTGTGGCTTTTAGTAATTTTATTTTTGGCATATAAATCACTTTATAATGGATTGATTTTCAAATCGCCTTTCATGTGTTTTTCTGCCTCCAAAACACTGCGTTCCATCATCTCCACGGCTTCTATAGGATACTCTCCCTCTGCTGTTTCTTCCGAGAGCATCACAGCATCTGACCCTTCTAAAATAGCGTTTACTATGTCTGTGACGTCTGCTCTGGAAGGGGTTTCGCTTTTTACCATTGAGGTTAACATTTGTGTCGCTGTTATTACAGGCTTATTCTTTGCTTTGCATTTTTTGATGATATCAGCTTGAACAAATGGAATCTGTTCTAAGGGAATCTCGTTTCCCAAATCACCACGCGCTATCATGACAGCGTCTGCTTTTTCTATTATTGAATCCAAGTTCTGCAAAGCCGCTGCCCTCTCTATCTTGGCTATGATTTTCTGATTTCCAGAAAACTTTTCAACGATAGTCCTGCATTTTTCTATGTCGTCTGAAGATGACACAAAAGAAACAGAAATATAATCCACACCTTGATCAATCGCAAACTTTATAAGTTCTTCATCTCTCGCAGTAATAGCAGAAGAAGCGTCTTTGTTGTATTGATGTCCACCATCATCTTGTAATCTTGGTCCGGGTAAATCTACGATGATGGGAATCTTTTTGCCAAGTTCTTTCTCAAGATGCCGGAATCTTTTTATCTGTTCCGCTCTGGTTTTTATATCGCCCCAAGAAAAATTTAATCTCACTACATCGACTTGTTCTAAAAACATTTTACGTAAAACACTTTCTTCTTCTGAAGTAGGACCGATAGTGGCCACGATTTGTGCTTTTGAATGTCTCATATATTATGCGGGAACGCTCGACTCTGTTTGTCGCGCTTCTTTTTTTATCATATGACCTTCTTTATCTAAATCGTAAATCAAAATCGCGCCAAAAGGCATTTCAACGTTTACCATGTCTTCATCTTTTATGCTTTCTATATATTTAATGAGAGCTCTCAAAGAATTACCATGAGCTACAACCAATATATTTTTTCCTTCGTTTATCTTGGGCAGTATCTTTTCTAAAAAGTAAGGCACGGCACGCTCGTAAACCATTTTCAATGATTCACCATTTGGCACTGGATGATCCCAACTGCGACGCACTTTATTGAATTCTTCTTCGCCTAAAATGTTTTCCATTTCCCATTTATTCTTGCCAGTATAATCTCCATAGTCACGCTCATTCAAAGCGGCAGAATGTTCTGTGGGAACTTCATAGCGTTCACAGATATTCAACATGCAAGACAGCGTCTCTATGGAACGCACCAACATGGAAGCAAATGCGTAATCTATGCGCATATCTTTTATTAAAAGTCCCATATCTTCCGATTTTTTGAAACCGTAATCATCTAACGGTAGATTTCTCTTGCCTGTCCATTTACCAAGTTTGTTCTACACTGATTCATGATGACGCGCAAGTATTAACTTGCCTAGATTTGATTTATCATTTTGCATAAATTTTGCTAGTTAATAGCATAGCACTGGGTGTATAATAAGTACATAGTTTAGTATTTTTGCAACTAGTTAAATTATTATGAATCGTGAAATAAAATTAAAAAAACATGAACAATAAATCTAAAATGGTTTTGAAAATTTTGAGGTTGGCGATGGGTTTTGTGTTTCTTTGGGCATTCGTAGATAAACTCTTTGGCTTAGGTTTTGCAACCACAGCCGATAAAGCATGGATCAATGGAGGCTCGCCCACTGCTGGCTTCCTTTCTTTCGCGGTCAAGGGTCCATTTGCAGAATTTTTTCATAGTCTGGCAGGCGTGGCTATGGTGGACTGGCTGTTTATGTTGGGTCTTTTATTTATAGGTATAACTTTGATATTAAATAAATATGTGAAATGGGGCTCCTTGGCTGGCATGATATTAATGGCCATGATGTACTTGGCACTCTTGCTACCAGTAAATAACCCAATCATAGATGATCACATAATTTATATCTTGGTACTGGCACTGATTTATTTGGATTCATCTAAAGGACAATCATCCTAGCCAGTAAACTCTTCCTCAAACCAATAAATTCTGTATAATTGGGCATATGCAACTTTCAGACAGTCTAGAGAGCAAATTTCGTTTAGATGAAAATCAAAAGAAGGCCTTGCGCAGGCTTAATCTTTTTTCAGTACACGATCTTTTGTTCTACTTCCCCACAAGATACAGTGACATGAGCGAGGTAAAGAAAATCGTCGACCTTTCTGCCGGAGAGACAGCTACCGTATTTGGAAAAGTTTCGAAGCTAAAAACCAAAAAAGGTTTCAAATCCAAAATCCCCATGGCCCGCCCGAACGTGCGTTCGTACGGGCGGGCTGAAGGAGAAATAGAAGACCTGTCTGGAAAAATAAAAATCATCTGGTTCAACCAAGCATATCTGGCAAAAATGATTCGTCCAGGAGAAACGGTAAAAATGACAGGCCACGTAACAGATGGAAAGTATGGAATATATCTGGCAAATCCAGAATTTGAAAGAACGAATGACATGCCCATAGATTCACATGACACTTTGTTTGCAAGAGACGGCATAGACAACTCTGGGTTTTCCTTTCCTGTGTATCGCGAGAGTAGAGGTATTACCTCTAAATGGTTCTACCATGCCATAGAAAAAATATTGAAAGATAAAACTCTCGACAGCGTGGAAGATTATATTCCCCAAGATATTTTGAAAAAGTACAATCTGCCGACATTGAAAACCAGCCTAATCTGGATACACAAACCTAAAAACAAAAAAGATGCCGAGTCTGCCCGCAAGAGATTTGCATTTGAAGAAGTGTTTTGCATACAGCTTGAACGACAACATGATAAATTTGAATATCATAAGAATAAAAGCTTTCAGATAAATGTAGATGATGGTGAAATATCCCAATATATAAAAAGATTCCCTTTTACCCCAACCAATTCGCAAACCAAATCTATCCAAACCATCTTGCATGATTTTTCGCTGAATTTCCCCATGTCGCGACTACTCGAAGGAGACGTCGGTTCTGGTAAAACCGCGGTCGCAGCGACAGCGTCGTATGCAGTAATAACACAAAAGAAAAAAGGACAGAATCTGCAAGTGGCATACATGGCGCCCACAGAAATACTTGCCACGCAACACTTTGAATCTTTTATAAAATATTTTCAACACTTGCCTATCAATATAGGTCTCATCACCGGCAGTGGTTGCAGAAAATTCCCTTCAAAAGTAAATGTAGCAGGATGGACTGATATTTCCCGAGCGCAACTTTTGAAATGGGTAGCAAATGGAGAGATACCAATACTGATAGGCACTCACGCCCTGATCCAAAAATCTGTAAAATTCAAAAACCTCGCATTCGTGGTGATAGATGAACAACACAGATTTGGCACAATGCAAAGAAGAAAACTGGTACGAAAAGATAACGTCGCACCACATTTACTGTCTATGACAGCGACACCTATCCCCCGCACACTCGCGCTCACTATTTATGGAGACTTGGATTTATCATTACTCGAAGAAATGCCATCCGGTAGAAAGCAAATCATTACAGAAATAATCACGCCCAACAAACGCGACGAGACTTATGAAAAAATAAAAAAAGAACTCGAGCAAGGCAGACAGCTCTATGTCATCTGTCCGCGAATAGATGAACCTGATCCAGAAAAAGAGCTCGCTGTGCTCGCCAAATCAGCAGTCGCAGAGGCAAAGAGATTGAAAAAAGAAGTTTTTAGAGAATACTCAGTCGAGGCATTGCACGGTAAAATGAGCAAACAAAAAAAAGAAGAAGTGATGGAAAAATTTTACAAAGGAGAAATCAATGTGCTCTGCGCCACATCAGTCATAGAAGTGGGCGTAAATGTGCCAAATGCGACGGTCATCATCATAGAAGGTGCAGAAAGGTTTGGTCTCGCTCAACTGCACCAACTCCGCGGACGCGTGATTCGTAGCAATCATCAAGCGTACTGCTATGTTTTCGCCGATGCAAAATCTGACAAAACAATCCAAAGATTGAAAGCATTAAAAACCGCCAAGAATGGTTTTGAATTAGCCGAGCTCGATTTATCACTCCGTGGCTCTGGCGAACTCGGAGGCACAAAACAATGGGGCATATCAGACTTAGGAATGGAAGCAATAAAAAATATAAAAATGGTAGAAGCAGCCAGAACAGAAGCCATCCGGCTGATAACCGAAGATCCCGAGCTCCTAAACTACCCGCTCCTAAAATCAAAAGTGAAAGAAAAAACTGAGGAGTTTCATTTTGAGTAGTTATATAACAATAACAAGCTTATTATGAATAAGTTTATTAATTATTCCAGCATCTAGACCAGCTTTTTTCCAACCAGATAGATATTGCAGATAATGAACTCTGTCTAAAATATTTTGATCTTTTCTTTTTTGTATTGCTTCAACTATTGCTCTTTTTATATCGATATCATTTATATCAATTTCAACACCTGATTCTTTATACTCTTTTACAAGATCAACAAAATCTTCGGGTTCTCCCTTATTCACAACATCTAAAATATCTTGGATAACATCTTCCATTACAATACGGCCCGATTCCTTTCCAGATCTATCGATTTTGAATTCCATACTTGTCTATTATTATACTTTATTTTACTCTTCAATCAAGCCCAGCTTTATGAGCCTTGAACGAATACCTCCAGTTTGGCGACCGGTTTCTTTGGCTATGTCTTTTACTGACTTTCCATTTTTAAATGCTGTGGCTATCTTTTCCTCTTCTTCTGTGCTCCACTTTTTGTATGCGTTTTGATGTTTTTCGCGAATCTTTTCTAGACGATTCTCAACATGCGGAGGCGTTGCCTCCGCATACTCCGTGTGTTTCTTTTTCTCTTTCCATTTTCCACCAATAGCTACAATAAAATTCTTTCGCATCTTTTCAGCATCTTCTTTAGAAACTTTTGCAAACACTTCGCGAGCATTTTCTGATGCTTCACGAAAATCACTATCTTTCTTTAATATCTCAGGATGCACTCGTAATGCCATATCATTGATCCCCAATATGTGTAGCCCCGACAGGCGCCTCACCCGAGAAAGAGCCACATAACCTTGCCCAAATTCAAACACTTTTGATAAATCCATCACAGCAGCATCCATACTCATACCTTGACTCTTGTGTACAGTGATCGCCCAAGCTAGACGAAGTGGCACTTGTGTAATCTTTGCTTTTACTTTTCCATTTTCTTCTACGCTCCAATCCATCGGAGAGATAATAATATTTCGGCCATCTTTTGTTTTTATTATTGGATATTGAGTAAGCCCCTCAAACCCTATCACTACCCCCTGCGTGCCATTCACAAATTTCTCTTTTGGATTGTTTTTGGTACACATCACGATGGACCCCACTTTAAGTTCTAAATCTTCTGGGGAAAGACATCCTTTTTTTAAGGTAGCAATTAAAAAATCTTTACCTTCTCCTGTCATAATAAAATGCTTTGCATCTGATTCAATTCTTCTCAACATTGCATTATTAAGTTCATCTACATTATAATTGTGCGAAAAAAGTTTCGGTATATTTTCTTCAAATCCTAAAACAGAAACTATGCGAGAATTTAAATAATCTAAATGTTTCTGTACTAAATTACCGCGACGAATAGCAGACAAAACATCCAAGAAATCCTCATCTTCTTGTCTGTGTTGTTCGGTCAAATAACACACTACTGGTTTTAACCTATCCCAAGCGCTGGACTCAAAAGCAAAACGCTCTTTGCCATTTCCCTCTCCCTGATCAAGCAGACTGCTTTGCATATCTTTTTCGAATGTTCTTTTTTCTATCGGTGGTAGTTGAAAAAAATCTCCAACCAAAACAACCTGCATTCCACCAAATGGCTCGGGTTTTTGTTTGATCTCTCTACAAACGGCATCGACCATCGACAAAGTC
>ERZ1292623.3221-Hain-H51-01um-R1-3221-length-14019-cov-14_pt1 | contig 14019 bp, 11 predicted proteins | sample MGYA00564398_ERZ1292623 | MGnify/ENA primary metagenome ERZ1292623 (study PRJEB36523, sample SAMEA6512633) | groundwater metagenome | collected 2019-01-07 | study: AquaDiva: Metagenomics assemblies of 32 groundwater samples
ACGTGAAAAAAATATTAGACGCAGCTAAACATTTAGAAGGAATTGCCCGACACGCTTCAGTGCACGCCTGCGGCACTGTGATCAGTAAGGAACCACTAACAAATTATCTGCCGCTACAATACGCGCCCCAAAATGAAAATTTAATTGTCACCCAGCTGGAAATGCACAGTGTTGAAGATCTTGGCCTATTGAAAATGGATTTACTAGGTTTGAAAAACCTGACAATTATTGAAAACACTATCCGCTTAGTAAGGGAATTAGGAAAAGGAGAAATAAATATTAGTAATATACCCGCCGATGACGCGGCAACATTTGCAATTTTGCAGGCCGGAGAAACGACTGGAATATTCCAAGTGGAATCTCCCGGCATGCGCCGATATTTGAAAGATTTAAAACCAACCGAATTGGAGGATATTATTTCCATGATCGCCCTCTATCGCCCCGGTCCGATTGAATCAATTCCTAAATTCATTGACGCAAAACACGGTCGCATCCAAAGTTCTTATCTTCATCCATTACTTGAACCAATTTTACACAAAACATACGGCGTGATCGTAACCCAAGACCAAGTATTAGAAATCGCCAGAAGTTTTGCCGGATTCACCTATGGCGAGGCAGATATTTTAAGAAAGGCAGTGGGCAAAAAAATCAAAAGTCTGCTCGATGAGCAAAAAAATAAGTTCATCAATGGCGCGGTGGAGAAAAAAGGAATTGATAGACAGATTGCTGCCGAAGTTTGGGAATTTATTGAGCCCTTTGCCCGATACGGCTTCAATCGCGCCCATAGCGTCTGCTACGCCTTAATTGTTTATCGCACCGCGTATTTGAAGGCGCACTATCCATTAGAATTTGCCACTAGCTTATTGAATGCTGATTCCGGCGATATTGATCGCATGGCTTTTTTAATCACCGACATTAAGAGGATGAAAATTGATATCTTGCCTCCAGACATTAATTACAGCGCCTCAAACTTCACTCCTGAAGGAGATAATATCCGCTTTGGCCTGTCAGCGATTAAAAATGTCGGATCAAACATCGTGCAAGCAATTATTGAAGAACGACAACGCACCGGAGAATTTAAAAGCTTGGCGGAATTTTTAAATCGGGTCCAACACAAAGATTTAAATAAAAAATCACTTGAGTCATTAATCAAATGTGGCGCGCTGGATTGTTTTGGTATTGAACGAAATCGCCTCCTGGTAAATATTGAAGATATTATTAAATTCAGTAGCGCTCTTCGCCGGGCTAATAAAAGCAGCCAAACAGGATTATTTGGCATGGCCACTGAATCAGCTAGTTTAAAATTAGGGCCGGCCACACCAGCAACTTCCGCCACAAAATTGGCTTGGGAGAAAGAACTGATGGGATTATATATTTCTGATCATCCACTAAACAGGTATAGAGGAAAATTAGCTGCTCACAATGTAAAACCAATAAGTGCAGTTCTCGAGTCTAAATCTGAACAAGATAGATTTAATATTGGAGGACTTGTAACTGGCGCCAAAAAAATTGTCACCAAAACTGGCAAGCCGATGCTCTTTGCCCGCATTGCCGATTTTAATAGTTCGATTGAAGTGGTAGTTTTTCCAAACATCTACGAACAAACGCAAGCAATCTGGAATGATGGCGCTGCTGTCTTGATTAATGGAAAAGTTTCTTTGCGCGACAACGAGCCAAAGATTATTTGTGATAATGCGATATTACTTTAATTCAAGCAAACTTTGCGCATATTTTTCCCAAGTCAGGCTTTGCTTAACAAATTCCTGTCCAGCGGTGGCAATTTTTTTGTATAAATCCGGTTGATCGGCAATATATTTTATTTTTTCAGCAATCTGTTTTGAATTTTCCGGATCGACAAATAAAGCATGTTTGCCGTCCTCCAAAACTTCTGTGGAAGTGGTTTTTCTAGAAATAATAAGCAATAAGCCAGAGGCCATCGCCTCAAATACACCGATACTAAATCCAAAACCATTTCTCGGTAACGGTAAATACATCGGATAAATAAAAAAATTATTCTTTTGGTATGCTTCGCGCAAACCTTCTTCAGAAACTCCTTTAAAATTAAATTCTATATGATCTTCTAATTTATTTTCTTCCACTAATTTCAATAAATAAGATTTATATTGATTTTCATTCCACATGTCGTTACAAATAATTTGCGCTCTTGCGTCATATCCCCAATCCCGCAAATATTTTACTGCTAAAATAATTTCTTCATAATGGCGATACTTATTTAAAGAACCCAAGCCAAATAAATTCAGCTTCATTTCCTTAACTGGCTGATAAAAGCCTTCAAAATCCACACCCAACCTCACAATTTTCGGTTTCAATCCCCTTTTTTCACACCAGCTTTTATTGTGGGAGTCCAAAACAGAAACACCATCGATCGCCGAAAAATATTTTCGACTAATAACATCTTTATAAAAATTATAAAAACGACTTAAAAAATCGAATACAAAATTACCTTTTGGCAGATACATATAAGGAGGGTCGTTTTCTGTCCATAAAATTCTTGCCATGGGATTTCTTTTTTTATAAAAATATCCTACTGGATATGCAAAATCATGAACATTCACAATATCAAAATTAAGATCCATAGCACTAGCGATATCTTTAGCAATATTCAACTTCAGACGCTCTTGGATAATTTTTCTTTTAATCCAAATGAAAATATTTTTCGGCCGCCCAGACCAATTTAAATACGATCGCGGTTTTACAATGCGAATATCCAATCCTTCACAAAGTTCTTTATAATACTGTCCAGAAAATTCTGGCGCATAAATTATCACATAATGACCTGCCTTTTTTAGAGATTGAGCTAACGAAAAAACAAGTCGTGGCCCACCCGATTGCCAAGAAAGGTTAAAACAAACTATGGCTATCTTTTTATGCATAAATCCGTAGATTTATTGTTTTCGACTGTATATTCTTCTAGTAAGGATTTTTTATCCACAACAAATCCTAAATCTTCTAGATCTTTTAAAAATTCTTCGGCAGAAATGCCAAACATTTTTAATCCAGCCGGCCAAAATTCAGTCATGATTTGAATATTTTTATTTTTTTCCAAAATTCCCATCATGCCTTTTAGCACACCGCCTTCCGCGCCTTGCACGTCCATTTTTATAAAAGAAATTGGTTTTTTATAATCTTTTAGAAAAATATCTAAAGAAGCTACTTGCACATTAATTGCCTCCCTCTTTTCGCTCACAAGCTTATCATACACTGCATCATTTTTTTGCCAATCTTTTATTTTTTCTTCGGGGTTATAAATGCGATGATCCCCAGGATTAAAATCGGAAAGAAAAAGTTTTAATGTTCCCACGTGATCCGATACGGCGGCGGACACAACTGTGATATTTGTATAACCGTTGGCCTCAATATTTTTTTGGAGAAGTTTTACGTTTTCCGGCGCCGGCTCAAAAGCGAAAACATGGCCTGTTGGGCCAACGGCCCTTGCCATGAAAAGAGTTATTAAACCAATGTTTGCGCCAACATCAATTGCAGTGGCACCTGGTTTTAATATCTTTTCCATCAACTCTATATTCACAGAGACGTGATGCTTGTCGCCCCATACGGAAAGTTCCAAATTGTCATTTGGATCAAGAAAAATTGTTTGGCCACGAAAAACCACTGATTTAGGGCGATCGTAAGTTCGTACAAAATCACTCAACCAATCACGAATCGCACCAAGAGGCCAAACTTTTTGCAAACCAAGACCACTAAAAAGATTGAGGCCTAATTTATATACAAATATTAAGAATTGTCTCATAAAAATTTTCGGGAGTGAATTTTTTAAATTTCTCCGAAGTAAAATAGGTTCGTATCGCCTGTTTGTATTTATCTATTTCCTGCGGAATAAGCGCATGGAGAAAATTTCTTAATTCTTCGTAGTTAAAAAACTTTCTCATATCAACAAAACAATCAGCTGGCACGTAATCCTCAATATCCGGCGCTCCCCAATATATAGGTATAGTGCCAACCAACATGCAGTCAAAAATCTTTTCGGTAATATAGCCTGGCCAAACAGCATTTTCAAAACAAAGCGCGAATTTATAATTCCCCATAGTTTTTGGCTTGTCATCAACAAAACCTCTCCAAATCTTTTTAATAAATGGGGAAGGATCCGCATCCCAGCGAGGCCCATATAAATCTACCTCATTATATTGGCTAAAAAAATTCAGCGCCCGTCTGCGCTCACTGTAAAGCTCTTGCTTCCAAAATCCCTTTGCTTTCATGCGGCTATTCATCATAACAAGAAATTTTCTATCAGTATTATTGAAATGTTCTTCGTTTAAAAAATTAAAGTTTTGGGGATAATAAAAGTGGGGAAAGCCAGCTACCCTAGGAAAAAAATAAGATTTGTTATAATGCCGGACAATAGATTTAATATTATTATAAACCCAGGGATTGTTTACCGGAGACTCCCATTGCATTAAAATTTTTTTGGGAAATTTCGGCAAAATTTCTAAAAGATGGTCATTTTTTAGAGGAAAAGTTTTTTTACCCCTAATCAAATCACGAAACAATAGCAAGGGTTTATAAATACCAATTGGAGGATGATCAAAGACGATTAAAACGTCTTCGGCGGCTGGTTTTTTATCTCCTAAAAAATCTATAGTCTGCGCCTCTATACCATGCTCATTTAAATATTTTTTAAGACAGTCAAAAGGCGGCACATTTGCTTTCGTATTAAAATAAGGCGCGAAAAGTTTGTTTTGAAGACCTTGCTCGGAAAATGGAACGAAATAAACACGTTTCATTTAGGATTTTACAATTAAGGCTTGTCCGGTCGGTAGAGAGAGAATTGGAACCCTTTTCTCTTTTGCGAACTTGTCAAAAGCTAAGCGTTGCTCGTCAAATCCTTGATGACCATAATCGTCTAAAATCATAATTGCCCCGCTAGACATCTTCGGCCAAAAATACTCTGCCGCGGCAATTTCCGGTATCATACAATTCATATCTATATGCAAGTAAGCAACATTTTCTATTTTGGGAAGTTTTTCTAAAACTTCTGGAACAGCTCCTTTTACAATTACTGCATTGGAAAATTTGGCAAAGGTATTTTTAACAAAATCATACATATCCGGATAATCAAACTTTCTTTTTTGATCATTGACTGTAAGATATCTTTGATCAAGACCATTATAAGTATCTATAAGATAAAATTTTCTTTTAAGCTTGCCGAAATCTAAATATTCCATAATGACACGACTAGTCATTCCTTTAGCAACGCCGCACTCTATAAAATCTCCACTAAGATTTGCGCCATGCTCTGCCGCCCAACAAGTAATATGATTTTTCCACTCATCAGGCGGACTAAACCAATGACCATCCTGAAGCGCCGCATCAAAGCTTTTTCTAAATCGCTCATCCTTTTTAAATTCACAAAGGTGATCGGTAATCAATCCGGTTGCGTTATAAGTCGGACGCCATTTTAAAAGTCGCAATCGCCAATTTCTTAAAATCGCATAAACAAGCCTTAAAAATGGTAATTGCTTCCGAAAGAAATTAATCATTAGAGTTAGACTAGCATAGTTATTTAGACTGAAAAAGACCTTTTAGTTCATCAAGAAGTGGTTCTCTGGCAATAATTAAAACTCCTAGATAAACAAATGCCGAAAGAATTATATTCATAAAAAAGTTTATCTCAACCAGGTTAAGTGCGAATGTAACCAAGCCCATAAGGCAGGTTGCGACAATAATCTTCGGCAAAAATGGCATGATCTTAAATGGCAATATTTGCCTAACTTTATGCCAAAGATAGCCGTAAATCATAGTTAGAGCTCCGATAGTAGCAATAACACTGCCGGCTATGCCAAAAGACGGGATCAGTAAAAGATCTAATCCAACATTAACCAGCGCGCCAAGTATCATAGCAATTGTGAAATATTTTTGCTGTTTGTATATTAGCACTAGATTACCGATAATGGTGCTGGAATAGGTAATAATAAGTGTCACAAGAAGCAGTTGAAATGATAATATAGCTGAATTATACTCTGTTCCATAAAGAAAATTCATCATTGATGGGGCAATAATAATGCCTCCTGCCACTAAAGGCAAAACTATCGCCAGAGAAAAAATAACTAATTTTTCAATAAAATTTTTTAATCGTTCTTTACTCTCTTCTTGAACAAGTTTGGCCATTAATGAAAGAGAACCTACCACTAAAACATAGGGTATTATAGTAAGCATCATGACTGGTTTTTGAGCGGCGGCATAGTATCCAAGATCGGCTGGCGTCTTTAACCAGCTTATAATAAATATGTCTGTATTAACCATAATTGTCCACATTGTATTAGCTAAACTAAAAGGGATGGCGATTGCTAGGATGTCTTTTGCTAGTTTAAAACTAAATCGAAACGGTTTTAAGATTAAAAACCAGCCTTTTCTTAAAATAATGAATGTTATAACAGTACCCAAGGCGCTACCAATCAAATACATGATAGCTAATGTATGAGAGGTGGGCGCATATTTTAAACCAAACCAACACAATATAAGAATTATTAAATTAGTTATTATAGTCACCAAGGCATCTTTATCATTTCTGTTTTCTGACCTAGAGAGATTATTTAAAAAATTTCTAGTATCATCAAAGACTAAAAGTAATGTAATAATCCAGATTAAACTTTTTGCCTCAGCAAATCTAGTAATAATAGGCCCAATAAATATAACGAGGATTATCGTAATGAAAACTAAAATAAAACGCAGAAATACTAAAGTTGAAAAATATAGCTGGCCAACTTTTTCCCGCTGAACAATATTAATAGAAATAAGACTGTTAAGGCCTAGATCGGAAATTATCGCAAATATAGCGACAATACTAATTGCATATGAAAAAAGACCGTATTCAGCGGCGCCCAATAATCGAGCGGCGTAAATAACAATTACGAGCCGCAATAAATTGCCAACAACATTACTAACAGTTAACCATAAAGTATTTTTGACAACTATTTGTCCGGTAGTTTGATTAGAAAAAAGAAACAAACCTATTTTTTTCAGCATTTTTATATATTACAGTAACTGGACAAGTAACAATAGCCTAAATTATCATTATTCCATGATTAAAAGTAGTCAAGGGAATATCTGCATGAATTTCGTCGCTGAAGCAATTATCGCATTAAATCCTCAAAAAGTATTAGAGGTAGGGTGTAATGACGGCTATGGCCTCTTAAAGATGGTAAATCACCTCCCTAAAACCAAGTTTTATGGCATAGATATAATGCATTTTCTTATCCAACGCGGAATCAAGAAGAATTATCCGCAAAATATTTCTCTCTCGGTAATGGATGCCTGTAATATGAATGGTTTTGCAGATCAAATGTTTGATGTCGCTATCTCACACCACATGATTGAGCATATTGATACTGCCGACCAAATAAGATTTTTAAATGAGGCCTGGCGGGTATTACACCCGGGTGGACAATTATTTATTTCTACACCAAATCGCGATGCTCTAGTTCTTATGGGTACAGTTGGCCTACAATTTGATCATATGCATGAATTAAGTTTACATAATCTGCTTTGGCTTTTGGAAGAATGCGGCTTTGAAATTAAAAAAATATATGGTCAGGGAATTGTGGAAAAAAATAATTGGTTTAGACCTGTTTTAAATAAGTTAAAAAAGATGGACAAATATAATTTTAGACGCTTTATCAGAAGAACTGTGGATATCGTTGATGTTATTACTAACCCAACAAATCTAAAAGATGAAATAAAAGAAATAGGGCGCAATACTATTTCATCAAATATGCTCGTGGTTGCAGAAAAACCACTGGAAAAATGAGTAATTTATGGAACCATTAGTAAGCATCGGATTGTGTGTGCGTAATGGCGCCGAATATCTACGAGGCGCCCTTGATTCACTACTTGCGCAGACTTATAAGAATTTTGAATTGATAATTTCTGATAATGCCTCGACCGACGGCACAAGGGAAATTTGCGAAGAATACGCCAAGCGCGACAAGCGTATCCGATATATCAGACAAAAAGAAAATATCGGCAGTTATGGCAATTATGATTTTATAAGAAAAGAGGCGCATGGGGATTATTTTATGTGGGCGGCTTGCGATGATTTTTGGGATGCTCGATTTGTAGAAAAGTGTATTGAGAAATTCAGAGAAATCCCAGACGCCACGATGGTTTTCCCAAACTTTTGCGCCTTTGATGAATCTGGAAGAATAATAAGACTTTCTCCAGAGAAATATTTTCCATTTTCGCAAAATATTTATCAGCGCATAAAATCTTATATTTTATATAAAACCCAAAATGGAAAAATAACCATGATTTATGGATTATGGAAAAAACACACCGCTGCCGATCTCATACTATTAGGCGATTGCCATGGAGATATGATTTATATGTTAAGAACGTTGCTTACGGGTTATTTTGCCAGTGTCCCTGAAGCGCTCTTTTTTAAAAGAGAGCCTCTGCAACTCTTAGCTAATATATCAAAAGAAGGACCTTCTTTAAATTTCCTTCTCCAAATTCCCCAAAGCAAATATGAAACATTAGAAGAATGGTATAAAACAAGAGCAAAAATGGAAAAAAAGCTAGGCTGGAGAAATCCGGTAAAAATATTTATCGCCAATAGACTGCAGGCAACAAAATATTTCTATAAGATTTCCAAATACATCTTTTTATTTCCAGGATTAAATTTAAGCGAGAAAATTATCCTTATCTTCTGGACCTTTTATGCCTACCTAAAATCCCTTTGGAGTGGATATATGTAATATATTTTTTATCCTATTCTCCCAAGTATGATTCGCCAGAACTAATTCTATCGCTTTTTTTGAGATTAGATTTCTTTCTTTTTCTTTTAGTATCCATTCGGAAATTAAATTATTCATGTCTTTGGCGGTTTTAAAAACTGGGAAAAGATTAGGCGGAAGAAGTTTGTTTAAATCTTTTCTATAATCAGTGATAATAAATCCGCCCGACAACGCAACTTCAAAAATGCGGGATGATATAGAATCTTCGTGGCCGGTAGAATGGAAATTGATTACTATTTTCGCCTGATTATAAACCTTATTCAAATCAGAAACAGAAAGAGCTGATTCGGAAAATACGCGATTTTTTAGTTCTGGGAAATAGCGGTACCAATAATTCCAGCCATTGCCAAAAATTCCTACTTTAAATTTCGCCGGAATATCATTCATTAATTGGGCGCGAATTAAGCCATCGGGACTTTGCTCTGGAGCGCTGGCCACATAAACAGCATCAAACTTTTTTTCTTCATCAGAAATCGGAAAAAAGTGTTTGGGATTGGCGCCAAGCGGCAGATGATGCACCGGCACGCCATAAACAGCATTAATCACATCACCCCATTTCGTATCAATGGAAAAAATATGATCGACATATTTGAAACTTAAGAATTGATCTTTAGCGCCAGAACCATATGGTGGAGAGGTTACATAATACACAATCGGCTTCCCTAATTTTTTTGCCTCTTTAATGAATTCGGCTAAAATCACCGGCGCGTCATCAATAAAAATTAAATCGGGTTGAAAACTTATTACCGATTCCAACCACTGCTTACTGCGACGACGGGCAAATGAATACTCTATTTCATAAGGGCGACGGTTCACGCGCAATAATAAATTTTTTAAAATTTTGTCTTTCTTTGGCGCGCTTTTGTCAAAAAACAAAACTTCGTGCCCTAAATCACGCAAAACACTATCTATATTTTCCGATATCGCCCCATGCCAACGGGTGCCTGTAAGATGGATTTTCATATTTTTCTTTTCCAAAATAAACGGCTCATTACGAATAAATTCCAAAAAATAAGTTTTATTTTTTCAAAATAAGAAAGTTCTCTAAAGCAAAATATGTCTATCATTCTTTTATAAAAAAATGGGGTGAACAGTCTAAAGAAACGACTTTTAAAAAAGGAGTCGAATATTCTTTTTATGAAAAACTTTTTCTTAGGAGGATTGAGAGCAGAAATAACCGCCCGTTTATAAAAAATAATCTCATCTACGATTTTAATCTTCCCCTCAGCAAGTCCGCGAAAAACAAAACCCATATCCTGAAAATCCCACCCAAAGTATCGATAATCAAAGAATGCATTTTTAGCTACAATCGAACGAAGCCAAGCACCGCAATAAATCAACATATCTTTTCCATCAGATTCATAAGATAATATATATCTTTTTAGCCGGCTATATAAATCTTTTTCTAAGGGATAAAAAAGTTCGGGATAGCGCTTAACCTTTCTATTTAAATCATCAAACTCCACAAAATTACCTCCAGCAAAAACTATTTCTGGATTTAACTCAAAGCAATTGATACATTTTTCCAGGAACGTAGGCGCCATAAGATCATCATCGCAAATTTCCACAAAATACTTTCCACTGCCCTGCCTTCTTATAAAATTGCGGTTTAAAATTCCTCCTATGTTTTTCTCCTGCTGAATATATTTAATCCGGGAATCTTTTTTCATGTACTCGCGACAAACCCGCTCCGTGTCGTCCGTAGAAGCATTATCAGAGATTATCAACTCAAAATTTTTATAAGTTTGCGCGAGAATAGAGTCAAGAGTCGCCCGAAGATAAGTCCTAGCCCGGTTATAAGTAGGCACGCAGATAGTTACTAATTTTGAATCTTCAATTTTTGAATCCTCAATAAGCTCCAAAATAATTCCATCAGGATCGTGGCAGTATAGAATCTTTATTTTACCGTCCGGAGCAATAAGTGGTTCAGAATTACAAAAATAACCTTTTTTAATCAACAATTTATAAATTTTTTCTAAATTATCTACAGTCAAAGAAATGTGTCCGGAGGCAACAAGATTAGACGGCAAATTTTCTGGCTTTTCAGAAGCATTGTGACCAGGATGAGATTTATATTCTAAAAGCTCAATAAGACCTCCTCCTGGAATATTTAACTTCACCCACTCTAAGCGAACTTTTTTTATACCAACCAACTTTTCGATGTATTCCCCTTCTTCCACCTGACGCTTATAAATAGTGAGGTCTAAAACATTACAATAAAAGTCTAGCGATCTTTCTAGGCTTCTCACAACAAAACCCGTATGTCGAATGCGAGAAACTATCATTTTTTAATTTTTTTTATGCCAGTTTTTATATCCATCTTCGGCGACCAATTTAATTCTTTTGCAACCCTTGAAATATCTACATATCGACCAGTAATTTCGTCCGAAGAATCTTCAAAAATATTTTTGCCGTAAACAGTATTTACAATATCACGAACACTAGTAAGTTGCCCGGAAGCTATATTATAAATATCATATTGGAGATTCTTTTTTTCAACAATTTTTACGATCGCCCGGGCAACATCTTCAACGTATATATAATCATTGGTGCCATTGGGATTTTTAATGGCTGGCATTTTGCCCTCCCGCATACATTTCACAAGATAGGGAATCAAAGCTTCCGATCTCTGATTAGGGCCATATGAATGAAAAATCCTTGCCCAAATAAATTGCGCCTCATATTTTTTTGCTATTTCTCGCCCTAATTTATGAAGAGCGACTTTTGCTGCTTCAAAAATATTTGAAGGATAAGCTTCTATAGATTCATCTACTTTGCCAACTAAACTACCATACTCCAGACCACTTCCGGCGCAGACTATTTTTTTACAAGATATTGAGGAGACGAACAGTAGAAAATCCAAACTATTTTTAAGATTCTTAATGCTGTTCTCTGGATTGTGATAATCTAAAACACCCTCCCAAGCAAGATGTAAAACAACATCCGGATGAAATTTTTTTATTTTATTTTTTAAAGAATTTAAATCTGATAAATCGCCTTTAAGAAACTGCAAATTTTCCCATTTTAAAAAATCAGAATTCTTCTTCGGATCGCGAGATAGAATAAGAATTTTATGGCGATGTCGGGCAATAATTTTTACGATTGGTCGGCCAATAAAACCAGTACCTCCAGTAATAAATATATTCATTTTTTTTTAATAATAATATTAATAATATCTAAGAGGTTTTTTGTTTTGGAAACTAAAATAGGGCGACATCCAGCAGCTTTACCCGCCTCAACATCTCTCGGATCGTCCCCAATAAAAATTACATTTCTAAGATTTATATGATGATCCGCTGCCGCGCGATGCAGCATGCCCGGTTTTGGTTTTCTGCAAAAACAATTATCATTAGCGGTATGCAAACAATAATATATACCAGAAATTTTCCCTCCATATTTTAAAAGTTCTTTTTCCATATATTTATGAATCTGAAAAAGATCTGGCTCAGTCATAAAGCCACGACCCACGCCCGCCTGGTTAGAAATAATATAAATTTCATAACCATTATCTGATAAAATCTTTACAGCTTTAATGGCGTCAGGTAAAAATTTAAATTCTTCTGGGGTACGAACATATTCTCCCCGATGCATTTTCTTATTAATCACTCCATCCCGATCTAAAAAGATTATTTTTCGCGAACTCAAAAATTTTTCCGTATGTTTAAGCCGCTCCGGCGTACTCAAACTATGATAAAGATCATCCGTTACAAAAGCCCTAAGCTTTCGTTCTGCGACAAGTTCAGGAATAATCTTTTCATCTATATAAAAATTGCTTTCTTTTGACATGCGACGAACGACATCTTTTCTCATAATAAAAAAACCCAACTCAACCCCATTTAATCCAGGCTCAACACGTGACTTGTCGTATTTTAAAACATAACCACTATCATCAACAAAAACATTATTCTTTGTTGTGCTAAATTTATTACTATAAACAGTAACAGTCACCAAGGCTTTACCGGCTCTATGAAAATCTAGATAAGAATCCAAATCTAAGTGAATATAATTATCGCAATACATCAAAAGAAATTCATTATCAAGCATATGCTCTGCTTTCTTAACTCTGGTAGCAGTGCCATCGTTAAGATCACTAATCGAATATTGAACATTTAAGCCAAATTTAGCGCCGTCTCCAACATACTCAATTACCTTTTCTGGAAGATATCCAAGAAGCAAAATAACTCTTTCGATGCCATTATTTTTTAATTGATCAAATAAATATTCGACAAACGGCCTGCCATTTACGGGCACCATAATCTTCGGCAGATCGTAAGTAAGCGGCCTCATACGCAACCCCATTCCCCCAGCCAAAATTACCGCTTGTTTAATTTTTTTAGATCTAGTAGCGGTCATTTTTCACAAACTCTCTCCAATAGTTAAGTACATCGGAAAAAATTTGGTCTAGACTAATTTTAGGCTTCCAACCTGTTAGTTTACGGAATTTGGTAGTGTTACCTATTAAAAATGGCAAAGCGGTCGGCCGGACATATTTCTTATTAACTTTTGTTTTAATATTTTTTACAGTTGAAAGTTTAATCATCCGATCCAAAGCTTCCTTAAATGTACAAATATGACTTTCTTCATCAGATCCAATCAAATAAAGTTCTCCCGGAACAGCTTTTTCCATCGCAAGATAATATGCCTCTACCATGTCTTGGATGTGGGTAAAATTTCTTTTGTCGGCAGTATGACCGGTTTCTAAAATTGGTTTACCCTGAGCTTGCCGAATGGGCTTCCCCGCTTCAATACGGGCAATTTGGTAGGCATACCAAGAAAATCCAAAGACATTATCTCGGCGCGGACCTTCGTGGTTAAAAGCGCGGGTGCGAATAATATTCATGCCATATGATCGGTGATAAACATAACCAATCAAATCCTGTGCCACTTTCGTAACAGCATAGGGATTAACCGGACGAAGGACTGTAGATTCGGTAATTGGCAATTCTTCTGCTTTGATGTCGCCATGTTCTTCCGGGGAACCGGCGATTAAAATTCTTGGATTGATACCAGCCATGCGGCAGGCCTCCATTAAATTGACTGTGCCCTTGAAATTGACGTCCATATAGACATTTGGATGAAGCCAAGAAGGGCTGACAAAACTTTGAGCGGCAAAATGATAAATTTTATCTGGGCGAATTTTGGCAATCACTTCACGCGTAGCAATCGGATCGGTTAAGTCGCAATCAAAAAATGTTACTCTCTTATCATCTAGCAAATGCTTTACATTTCTTAAACGAGATAAATTCCAACG
>ERZ1292623.3222-Hain-H51-01um-R1-3222-length-14017-cov-5_pt1 | contig 14017 bp, 18 predicted proteins | sample MGYA00564398_ERZ1292623 | MGnify/ENA primary metagenome ERZ1292623 (study PRJEB36523, sample SAMEA6512633) | groundwater metagenome | collected 2019-01-07 | study: AquaDiva: Metagenomics assemblies of 32 groundwater samples
CTTTCTTTTAGACCTTTCTGCAGAGGAAGCCCTGCACAGGAGGGGAAAAGACCAGCAGCGAACACAAGAATATTTTGATGGCCTTAATTTCCAGCAAGCAGTACGCCAGGAGTATCTTACTGCTGCAAAAAAGTTAAGTAATAATCGAAAGATTGTTATTATCGATGCTTCAAAATCAATTGAAGATGTGGCCAAAGCAATCCAGCAGGAAGTAAACAAACTATACGGGTACAAATAATTATTTATTCTCCTTTTCTTCCTTTTTTTCTTCAGGAAAGAATGAATCTAGCTTCTTGCACTTCTTCTGGGCATTGAAAGAAATCTTAGGACCGTCTTTAGACATAAAAATCTATCACCTCTTTTTGAGCGCTTTTGCACTCAAAAAAGGTCCCGAAGGATGTAATCCTTCGATACCTCTTTTAACAACATCTATCGTGGGAAAAAGGAAAACTCTGAAGTATATAAAGACTGTTGATATGAAACTATACTGAAGGAAAACAATAATTAGGATATAAGTGAATGAATAAGTTTAAATCATCTTATTAATTTGTCACATTATGGTCAAAATCTATCTTTTCGATTCGGACGGTACGCTTATCAATACAAACATTTATGCTCAGCTATATCCGAAAATACTCTTCCTGGTTGAAAAGAAGAAAGAATTGAAAGGCAAGGATCTTGATGCGAATGCAATCTCGTTAGGATTAAAGAAAAATAAATATGGAAGATGGGATACTGGCGATTTATGTCGTGAGTTAGGCCTTCTTGATGAATACTATAAGGAATTAGAAAAAGCAATCGAAATTGAGCCAGTCCTTCATGACGCTGTTGAGGAGTTATTTACAAAAATAAAGAAAAACAACAAAAAAATCGGTGTTGTTTCTAATTCCATGCACAGAACGATTCAACTCTACCTGAAAAAATATGGCCTAAGTAAGTACATAGATTTTATCTTTTCTTCGGATGATGCTGGCTGCAGGAAGGATAATGTACTTTACTGGAAAAAAATTATTGAAAAACAAAAATTAAAAACTCAAGAATGTCTCATGGTCGGTGATGATGAATTAGAGGATATAAAAATTCCTGCAAGTTTTGGATTTAACACTTTTCTTATTAAGACACCAAAAGACTTAGAAAAAGTACCTATCTAATCACTGTCCTCTATCAATCAGATCCATGCTCAGATGAGAATCAACTTCTCCGTTTTCTGCATTAATTTTGATGTTAATGAATTTCAGATCTTTAGTAATAAAGGTAAAGTTCCAGAGCGATTTACCTTCCAAATTCTGCAGAATCACAAAACCATCACCTCTGCCTGCTTTGGGAAATAATTCTTCCACATGTCCAGCAAAGACATCCACTGCTTTATCAAAAGGAATTTTCACAGAAACGATCTCCAGCTCTTCTACCTTCTGTTCAGGTTTCTTGAAAACGTCATCTTCCTTTTTTTTAACTGTTATCTTTTCACCACAAGCAAAAACCGTCATTTTCTCAGAATCAGCATCGTAAAATCCAACTTCCCAGTCGCTTTTCAATTCGCAGTCAGCAGAGATGGGACAAAAAAAATGGGAAAGATAGCCTTTCGGATGTTTCTTTTTCCAAGACACGTATTTTTCACTTTTTTCTATCTTGGCCAGCATCTCTCTTGGAGAAGCCATTAAGAGTACTCTCTCCACGTATAATTGCATTTAGTACACTTAAAGAACCTGGTTTCCGGCTCGTCAGCGCCTCTAGTCTGCTGGGTCCAGAAATAGGCTATCTTATTATCACATTTTGGACAGGGAGTCTTGATCTTAGGATTAGTCTCCACTTGTTCTACTACTTCAATTTTCTTGATGTTCTTTACTTTTTCCTTTAGCTCTGTTGTTTCTTCATCAGGAGCTTTGCTGAAGCCGCAGCTGCAAAAAAGAACTTTCTTCCCGGCCTTATCTTTCGGCCGCAATATTGAACCGCATGTCGGACAGAACATATAACATCACCTTGTCTATTTAACTATCGTTATTTTATCCAGAAATCAGCTGCTTCTTTATATAGTTTACCTAAATGTAATTAGTATAGTGCCATAATCTATTTATAGAAGTTTGATCCTAGAACTGTCGTGAAGAAGAAGATTTATGCGTTAATTAAGGCCCTAGAGCAGCAATACGGTGTTCCAGTACAGGTTTCGGTAGAAAAACCTAAGGAAACGGAACAAGTATTAGAACGAGGTTATCAGAAGATCATTTTTCCCACAACGAGAAAGATCTATGGTTCCTTAGAAAGTAGGGCTTGTGAAGTTCTGCCTTTGCCTACCGATGTTCATGAGATTAAGCATGATTTAGATTTAGTAGTTGGAAAATACGATTCTTTACGTCAACTTAACAGGAAAATTAACGCTATTCAACGGCTGTCATTTCTTTGCATCCATGGCCTTGATTTTGATGAAGGATTACGAAATCATTTAGCAACTAAATATGAAGTGAAAGAAAAAGTGGTAGGGATCGCCCATGGTGGAGAAGCGGATTGGTATACTGTTGATGGGGTAGAAGCAGACTTGGGATACTGGAAAAAGAAGAGGCCTGATTTATTTAAAGAATCAGTACGATATTTGGAGGATAACAAAGTTCAGTTTTGGTATCACCGCCTTGCGGCTACTCCCCACGGAGTTTATATTTCTGATAATTGTGGTGATTACATAGGTGGAGATGATGTCTTAGAGCACTACCTTGGCACTAACGAATTAGAAAGCCTAGCTTTAACTCAGAAAATAGCTGATGTCAAATTAAAATTCTTAAAATAATTTTTTACCTCTGAATATTCCAGCCTAACGGTCGTACTGCTTCCACAAACAAGATTTTCACCCAACCTAAATAGGGTATTCTAAACCAACCCTGGCCATAAATTCGGGATTCATCTATTTTATCCTCTCCCGGAACCAGGACATTATTATGGTCCCCTCTCGTTTGGTAAAACCGTTTTCCTTCTTCTTCCCACACCTTCGCTGTTCGATGTATAATCGGCTGCGGTCTGTCTCCTTCAAAAATCAAAATATCTCCTACTTCCAGGTTTTCTCTATGTGCTCTCCAGAGAACAATGACATCTCCCTTATTAAAGCCGTTCGAGAAAGGAAAATTTCTGAACTGTTCTTTGCTGATCCCTTGCTGTTCATACCATGCTCCGCATACTTCCCAATAGTTATCGAACGATTCTTTAAAATCCTTATAATAATTTCCACACAATTTTCCCTCATGCAATCCATGCTCCATGCTTTCGCTAACGACGGCTACGATGGGAAAGCTTGTTCCTAACGCCATTCCGAGAAGAGGATAAAGAATAAATCTGATCACTAAAAATGCTACTAATACATTAGCCACCCAGCTGGTCAGAGAATCGTCATGCCAAAAGAAATTCCATGTTTTCCTGAGTTTTCCATCCTTATCCATATTTTATCTATTCTTTCCCGCTTTAAAAAGCTTTTTATAGAGAAAATGTGAAGAAGTATCACATTTTCTAAATATGAATCTTATTTGGAGTTGCCAAAAGATTCATATAAATGGAAGTTTTAATCACTGTAATGTCGGATAAGGAAAAAATTACCTCCTTAATAAAGGAAATCAAGAAAAAAAAAGAATTGCAGAGCATAGATGATAATTTTGTAGCTGAACATATACATAAATTCCTGCAACATGAACTAAAAACTGCCCAAGCCTTAAAGGAAAACTTCAACCCTAAATCGAAAGCGTACGCTTCCGTGATCAAGAAGGTCCGCTTCCAGCTGAGAAAAGTGTATGGGTTGTTCCGAGATGATCAAAAAGAAAGGAAAAGAGTAGTTGAGGAATTGTTAAATCAAATAAGCAGAAATCTCCAAGATTCATCCTTGGAGATGAATGCTAGTGAACGAGCAGAAGATTTCGCTATATTTGATTTTAGAAAATCCGTCTCGGAAAAGCGGCGTAAATCCCCACCCTTCGGGGTTGGGGATAGTCGCTTTTCAGGATTTTCTTTAAGTTCGCCAAAGGAAAAAAGAACCAGTCTCATCAAGCAAATTCTTTCTACCCACTCTTCAACACAGGAGCGCCTGCCTTCGTACCAGAGATTATACACAAAAATATTCTCCATCACCGGGAAACCAAAGGCTATCCTCGACCTTGGCTGCGGCATCAATCCCTTTTCCTTTCCATATATGAAGCTGAAGGGATGCACTTATTACGCCTATGACATCAACGAAGAGGAAATCGCATCCATCAATCAGTATTTTAAGCTGCTGCATACTGAAAATTCTTCTTTCAAAGGAAAAGCGATCGTTGCAGATATCATCAACACCGATCTTCCTAAAGCGGATCTGTGCTTTCTGTTGAAAATGACTGATGTTATCGATCAAGGCAAAGGCCACAAGAGAACAGAAGAATTGCTCAAACGAATTCCTGCTACATTTATTGTCGTTAGTTTTGCCACCAAGACCATGAGCGGGAAGGAGATGACTGCTCCCCGACGAAGCTGGATGGAATGGTTGTGCAGGAGATTAGGGTATGAATATACTATCTTAGAATTTCCTAATGAATTGTTTTATGTGGTGAAAAGAAATTAAAATCTCAAGAAAGTTGAAAGAAAAAATTACTGCTGCAAAAAATCATCCAATCCTTTCTGTGTTCCGTCCCCGTGACGCGGCCGCCCTGTCCATTCCTGAAGTCCTCGTTCTGAAATTCTATTATTTGGCCTTACTATTTTTTTGCCGCCACGCAACAATGACCTAATTTTTTCCATTTTTCCGTTTTCTTCTATAGGAAATAACTTTAATTTTCGTAGTTTTACGAAAAGCTTTCCTACAGTTATTTCCTAATAAGAAAATCACTTTAGCTTAGATAATCTTACGATTATTAAAGTGATTTTCTATAGTTCCCTTGCAGAGTAATCGTCAACAAGCATACGATTAAGATTATCATCACCAAATATCATCACAAAATCAGGATCGTCATCGCAACACTTGTCCTCTATACTTAAACCCCAGCCATTTTTTTCCAAGACAAGATCGCAAGAATACTTTGTAAAAAAACAATCATCATGCGTGTACACCCTATATACTGCATCCATTCCACGAACAGATCCCGAATAATATTTTGGGTCACTCTCGCAGCCCAGGAAAATCATTGCTGTTACCAAGCCAGCCGTATAGAAGTGGTTTTTCATAATTTCCCCTAAAAATGAGGCATCTAAATAAAACTTTCTATAGAAAAAATTAAGGCTGCAACAAATCGTCAAGTTCTTTTTTATAATCTCCAAAAACATAATTTTCAGGCTGGACTAATTTCTGGCCTTCACTCAACAATGAATCAAATATATGTGCTCTCCAGGCGCGGTCTAAATCTTCTCTCTTGTATCTATGAAACATATTCACAAGTCCAGCGTTTCCGGCAAAGTTATGGTCTGGTGTAGTTACTTCTTCTGCCCGATTATCACAACCTGCATCGTAAATACCAACTACTCTTTTTGGAAAATAGAGAGTAAGACGACAATCGTCGCCGTATACCTTATATTCCGCCTGCACTGTAAATTTAGTCGTTTCTAATCTAAATTGAGATGAATCCCCATTAACACGGCTCTTGTATCCATTAATGATGCCCTTGTAAGCGCCTTCTTGAAAGTTATGTTTCCTTTCACAAGCTTTTGAGTTTGTCGTTTCCTTTGGCGTTTCAGTTTTAATGGGAGTTTGCGGTGCTTCTTTCGGTGTTTCAACTGGTTTTTCAGTTTTAACCGAAGTTTCGTCTTTTCCACAGCCGTATAATCCTACTAGTCCAGTCAATCCCAATGCATACAATTTATTCTTCATTTTGATTTCCTTCAATATTATTTAACTTTCCTTATCTAATGCTGCAACAAATCGTCAAGTTCTTTCTCAAGTTGACTTTTAACTTTGTTCTCTGCTGGTTTAATCAATTTCCTGCCTTCGCACAAAAGAGAATCAAATTGGGCGGTTTTGCCTGCTTGTTCTAAAGCTCTCCTCCAATAACCCTTTCTACCGTCTTCAAATGGCATAGTCGTAACATAATCTGCGGTATTGTTACATCCATTGTCTCTAATAAATACTTTTTTAGACTCAGAAAAATACAGCGTAAGAAAACATCCAGAAGGATCGTCGAGATCACCGTAAACGCTATACTCAGCTGGCACCCCATTAATTTTGCCTGTATACACTCTCGCTTCCTCCGTACAACCGCTTAGTGCCATCGTGGCAGATAAACCCAATCCATAAAGAGTATTCTTCATTTTAGTAACCCTCCATTAGTTTATTTTAGGAGGGGATTTAAATATTTTACGAAACCATAATCTTCCAACAAAATCTTTATAAAACCCGTCCATCTTTACCCTTTCATGATAAGCTTAACTAAGGAAGAAAAGTCGGTCTTGAAGATCTTAGTAGAAAAAGAGCTAAACCATGTCAAAAAGGATGACCAGGGGTTTCTTATCAGCAATGCTCCTTTTCTCAGCAAATCTGAGGACCCGGACCTTCCTTTTCTGAAGAGCTTAAAATTGTATAAGGGTTTCTTGGAACAGTTAAAACTGAAGTTGTAACCATGGCAGATGAGAAGAAGATGGAAGAGAAGTACATGCAGCTCCAGCTGTTGCAGCAGCAGGCAGAGCAGATCACTGAATATGTGGAAAAGCTTCAATTACAGCACAAGGAGCTGGATACTTCTACAGAAGCGCTTACGGAATTGCAAAAAACAAAAGTTGATACAGAGATTCTTGCGCCGGTTGCTAATGGCATATTTCTGAAAGCAGAATTGAAAGATAATCAAAAACTTATTGTCAATATAGGAGCGGATGCGACGGTGGAAAAATCTATTCCAGAAGTGCTCAAATTATTGGAAGAGCAGAAGGGAAAAATTATGGAAAACATTACAGAAGCAGAAGGTGTTCTTCAGGAATTGCATGAGCATGGCCGTAGGATGTATCAAGAAACAAGTGGGGAAGCAGAATAATGTTCGGTAAATTAAAAGAGAAATTAATGCAGGCAGTGTCTGTTTTTTCTAAGAAGACAGAAGAAGAAGCAGTAGAAGAGAAAGCAATAGAAAAACCTGTTGAAAAGATTGCACCAAAAAAAGAGACTAAAGAAACTAAAAAAAAGCCAGCTGAAAAGAAACTTCGTAAAAAAGAGAAAGCGAAGAAACAGAAGCCTACAAAAGGAAAGCAGAAAAAAGAGAAGAAGAAAGAAGAGCCAAAAGGAAAAGTTGAGGCTGTAGAGCCTGAAGAAAAAGAAGTTCCCGTTAAAGAAGAAGAGTCTGAAAAAGAGGAAAAAGCAGAAGAACCGGCAGAAGAAAAACCGTCATTTTTCAAACGATTTTTTGGCAAAAAAGATGAAGAGAAAGTAGAGGAAGTTGAAGCAGAAGAAAAAGAAGCGAAGAAAGAAGTTGCTGAAGAGCTTAAAGAAGAAAAAGCTGAAGAAGAGCCTGAGGAAGAAGCATCCTTCTTTGAAAAAGTAAAAACTTCATTAACCACTAAAAAGATTTCTGCAGAAAAATTTGAAGAATTATTTTGGGAATTGGAATTAGCTCTTTTAGAAAATAATGTTTCAGTTGAAGTGATCGAAAAGATCAAGGAAGATTTGAAGAAGGAATTAGTTGATAAGCCCTTGCCGAGGGATGTTCCAAAGAAGATAGAGGAAACCTTGAAGCGGACTTTGACCGAGATTCTATCCTTTGACAAAGTTGATTTACTGAAATTGGTGAAGCAGAAAGAAAAGCCGTTAGTCATTGCTTTCTTTGGTATTAATGGAACTGGGAAAACGACTTCTATCGCTAAGCTGGCGCATTATTTCCAGAAACATAAGTTATCCGTGGTGTTGGCCGCCTGCGATACCTTTAGAGCAGCGGCAATCCAGCAGTTGGAGGAGCATGCTGACAAGCTGGGAGTAAAGATCATCAAGCATGATTACGGCGCAGATGCGGCGGCAGTCGCTTTTGATGCGGTTAAATATGCAGAGAAAAATAAAATAAAGGTGGTGCTGTTGGATACGGCAGGAAGGCTGCATTCCAACACTAATCTGATGCAGGAATTGGAAAAGATTATCCGCGTGGCCAAACCTGACTTGAAAATCTTTGTAGGGGAAAGCATCACTGGGAATGACTGCATTGAGCAGGCCAAGCAGTTCAATGATTTAGTCGAGATGGATGGAGCTATCTTAACTAAAGCAGATGTGGATGAGAAAGGCGGTGCGCCGTTGTCAATTTCATATACCATCAAGAAGCCTATCTTGTTTTTAGGGATGGGACAAAAGTATGAAGACTTAGAAGAGTTTGATGCCGAGCTTATTTTGAAAAGATTAGGGTTTTGACAGGAAAAAAATGGTACTCCACGAAAAAAGAAAACTGTACCTTGCCGTAGATAATGCTCCTGAGGAAAAAACCTTGCCCTTTCATGATCGCTTGGAAGCAAAATTCAAAAGAAAATACGAACGATTTCTAAAGAAAGAAAAAGATAAATTAGAACAGCACAGTAAAGAAACAGGACAAAAAATAGAACAGGATTTAAACGCTACCTATACTAAAGCGATGAAAGAACTAAGAAAACGCTGTTTAATTGCAGCAGGCATCGGATTAGGGAGCGTGATCATAGTAAGCTTGGCCTATGGAACCATAAGCGAGAAGCGGTCAGAACTGCTAAGCATTAACTATCTTGACCGGGACTTAAATGAAGATGGCGTCCCTGACGCCTATGCTCTGCAAAGAAACGGCCATAAAATTCCAATGTATGGAGTAAAAGAATATGGAAGAATACGCTACGTTGGGAAAGACCAAATAGGCTGGTATTCTAATTCCAATCCTGATCACCAAAGCATTGAAGATAAGCTTAACCAGAAGTAGTTTGAGAGGAGAGTTCATAAATTTTATAAACTTGCCTCCCAGCGGCATATTTTATGGCTTACCAAGGAAGCAAATTCTGGAAAGCATTGGCGCTGAGTGCAGTAATGCCGGGCTGCGCTCATGGAGCTGCAGAAGAAACAGCACCGAATACTGACTGCAAGCCGGCTCCGGAAGCAGAATGCCGGCAGAGAGTCTGGCCGGGGATAGTGTCAGAATGGAGTATAGTATATCTAGACGAGAATAAAAATTCGGTGATAACTGCCTATGACTTTTTACCGGAAGAGCAGCGAGTGACTCTTTCGTACATTACTAAAGATAAGAATAATACCTTCAAAACCCGTGCCGGAGAAACATATCTTGTTGAGCATGGCTCCTTGTATGTAGGAGAGATAAATTTTCAAGATACCAGCGAATATGTATTTCTAGTTCTGGCAGAAAAAGAGGTAAAGACCCAAACAGCAAACCTTCTCTCAGGAGAAGAAGGGACATTAGAAGAAGTGGTGGCATTAAATTCTAACTGCCGGGAAAGAAAATACCGCGTTAGTGCAACTCGTGGAACAGGCCTCTATATTTCCTCGCCTGAAGAAGAGGTTTACGTAACTCCTTCATCATCTTTTGCCAAGCCAAAGAACCTTCTCTTCTTTGAGTATGATCGGGGACGGGATGGCTGTTTGGTCCATAAATTGGAAGATTCTGGAGAGTATATCCATACCGTTGTGCATTTCTTTGAAGATGCAGTTGAGTGTAAATAAAGCCATTCTTTGGATTAAGGAGCAGAATATTTTTAAAAGAGCTAGGTAAAAAAGAAGATATGACTACCTTTCATATCCAAACTGCAGGTTGTTCCGCCAATCTAGCCGATTCCGAGCAGATGGCTGGCTTGTTGAAACAGGCAAAATTTGAGTTAGTAGAAAGTATAGAAAATGCTGATCTGGTAGTGTTTAACACCTGCGTGGTTAAGTCGCCTACTGAAACAGCGTTCTTTTCTCAACTGGAAAAGTTTAAACAGGAACATCCTTACAAAATTCCAATAATTGCCGGTTGCATCCCGCAATCAGATCGCAGTAAATTGCGCGGATATTCTTTAATTGGAACAAAGCAGATTCATAACATTGTCCAAGTAGTAGAAGAAGCACTGCATGACAATGTATTGCAGTTATTGAACAATGATGAGATGCCGCCATTGAATCTGCCGCGGGTCAGGAAAAATCCTATAGTTGAGATATTACCGATCAATAGGGGTTGTTTAGGTGCCTGTACCTTTTGCAAAACCAAAAAAGCAAGAGGAAATTTAGTTTCCTATCCGATTCCTGAGATTATTGAAGTGGCAACAAAAGCAATCAAGGAAGGTGTGAAAGAAATCTGGCTGACTTCCCAGGATACGTTCTGCTATGGATTTGATATTGGAACTGACTTGCCGACGCTGCTGGAGGAGCTAGTTAAGATTCCCGGAGATTTTAAAATTAGAATAGGGATGGGCAATCCAGATCATATGCCTAAGATTGGGATACGGCTGGTGGAGTGTTATAAGCACCCTAAAATATTCAAATTCTTGCATTTGCCACTACAGGCTGGACATGATGAAACCTTGAAAGCGATGCGGCGGCGTTACACAGTTGAGGAGTATCTGCAAACCATTAATCTGTTCCAAAGGGAAATCCCGGAGATAAATGTTATGACCGATATTATTGTTGGTTATCCGACCGAAACTGAGGATCATTACTGGGGAACGCTGGAAGTGGTTAGGAAAACTACACCGGATTCTATCAATATTTCCCGCTTCTGGCCTAGACCAGATACGCCGGCAGCAGAGTTGCCAGAATTGCCCGGAGAGGTGGTGAAGCACAGATCACGGGTGTTAACTGATATATTTCATAATGTTTCCAAATTACGGAATGAGCGCTGGGTGGATTGGCAGGGAGAGATTATTATTGACGAGAAAGGGAAGGAAGAAAAACAATGGATCGGCAGGAATGATTCTTACAAACAGGTTATTGTAGAAGGAGATTATAAGTTAGGAGATAAGATTAAAGTGCAGATTGTGAAAGCAGAGACGTTTGATTTGAGAGGGAAAATGTTGGGTTAGGCCATAGTTCTAAACGAAAGCAAAGGTTTATATAGTGGGGTCATATTATATATGACAAACGATATACAATGTATGACAAAACTGAGCTAAGGATTTTAGAACAGATTTATCTCAATCCCGGCATCCATAAAAGAGAACTCTCCAAGAGGCTGAAGTTAGGAATGCCTTCCATAGATTATGGTCTCAAAAAAATAGACCGGTTGATTAAACAGAAAAAAGTTGGCAACCAGATCAATTATTTCTTGGATTACTCAAAAGAAGGACTTGCTCCCTCACTAATTACTGTTGAGCATTCCAGATTTGAGAGGCTTCCAGCGAAGATAAGATTATCCATAACAGATCTCTTAAAAGAGTTGAAAGATAAGCCCGTGATTGCTCTCATTTTTGGTTCTTATGCAGATGACACTTACACAAAAAACTCCGATATCGATATATTTTTAGTCTTTCAGAAAATTGAAGATCCTAAAGAAATTGAAAATATTGCAAAGAAAATAAGTATGAAAACAAACACGCAATTGAATCCTGTTTATCTTAACTATCAAGATTTCAGAGAATCGTTTCATAATTCAACCAAGAAATTTTTCAAAACACTTAAGAAAGATAAGATCACTTTGGTTGGTTTTGAATGGTGGAGGCAATTGATTGATGAAGAAGCCTAATTGGAAACTTTGGTTAAAAGATCAGAAAGAATGTAAATTTTGGCTAGATGCTTATATCAAGAAAAAAATTCTCAAGAAAGTTTCTGATGAGTCAAAACTGCATTTGCGAAGAACCGACCATAATCTTACATTTGCAAATTGGATCATCGAGAAGCATAAAGATGAAATCCCAGATATTTTTAAATAGCTCTTATTATTCAAGATTATGAAAGACATAACATTAGGAGCTATAAAATTTTTAGCGGAAACGCAAATAGAAATTTCACCAGAACCATTGGAAGAAGATGTTATTTCTGTTGGTACAAGATTTCATAAACAAGACTATGTATTTGTGCCATCAGGATCAAGCTTTGGATGGAAGCTATTCTCTTCGAGTAGGCGGAGGTACAGACCAAGGTTAATTTCTGTAGAAGATGGTGTTGCAAGCTTACTTTTTGAAGATTATGACCTTCGTATTTGGAATGTTGATAGGGGGTGGTATCCTAGAGATTGTGATAAAAGAGTAACCATTTACCCAAGCGGTTACCATAATTTGAAAGAAATTAAACTTGAAGAAAATATTAGTGGAAGTGAATTCAATCAAGTTTATGGGCCGTTAAAAAGCAGATGCTGAAGATATGCAGATTGTTCTAAAAATCATGCAGGAAAGGCGATGAAAATTTGAAAAAAGAAAGACATCAGCAGGGCCTTTTGAAGAGCTGGAGAGAATCCCAGTAAAGCGTTTCCGCACTCTTGATCCTTCAACTGATATTGATCCTAAAGTTGATGGACTGGATTGGCATAAGGAATGATTAAATATTTTCTAAATCGTCTCCTTCCCTATCTCTTCTCCCACTTTCTTCATTATCTCTTCTTCTTTCATGGGCGGGATTTTCTTTCCCTGATACGATTGGAGCAGCTCTCTCACTTTAGCATAGATGTAGGCCGTATCAGTTACTAAATCTCGAAGAAGGTCTTCTTCAATCTTAAATTGGTACACATACTTGTGGATAACGCTCTTCATGAAATAAGAAAAGGGCTTCAAACCCCAGCGGCCTTCATGGTTGGTGATAGACCAGGCGTCAAAGGCAATAACTACGTCCCCTTGCTGATATTTTTGTTTTATGCCGGAAACATCCTTTGTAGTTTCGGTAATGTTGTCCAAGGTCATACGGATTTTGACCATGAATTGCATATAGGGGGAAACTTGCTTAACCGGACGTAATTCTAATTGCAGCAGCCGGCCTTCTGGAGTCACTAATTCCTCATTTCTCTTTTCAGCATAGGCATAGCCTTTCTCTTCCAAGACCTGGCGGAGTACTGAGAATAACTCATCCGTCCGAAACACACCATGATAACTGATTTTCTTATTGTTGATGAGCAGATTTTTTTCTACCATGTTTATCTCCCGTACGCATGGGTGAAGGAATTAAGATAGGTTTTTATTTTACTGTGCAAGTCTTCCACATCGTTCTTAAGCCATCGTTCTGCTTTCCCATAATGCTCTTTAAAGAGATATTTTTCAAAGAGGATGCTCAGGAACCAGTATAATGGTTTCTGGCTCCATTTACTCTTACGATCGCTGATGACATGCCCGTCAAAGACCATGCGCAGAGTGCCTTGATTGGTTTTGAGGACAGAATTCCCCATCCGGACCTCAGCATCTTTAAGGTCTATTATGTTTATTTTAATGGAAACAATAAGCTTGTAATATTCACTGATATTTTTCCATGGCTCTAGGATGATCTGCATCTGCTTTCCAGACGGCGTGACCATGACTTGGTTCATCTTTTCATACCAATCGTAGCCTTTTTCATAGAAAAACGAAGAGATGAGATTGTGCAGTTCATCAACATTAAAGAGCCCTTCGTAAGTGAGTTTCAAACGGTCAATGACTAAGTAGCGTTCAACCATAGTAGGAGAAGAGAATTTAGGCTTATAAATATTCTGTGAGAAAAATGAAGATGGAACTGTAAAAGAACCTAAGGATTACTTATACTTTTTACTAACTTCAGCCAATTTTCTAAAAATATTATTAGGAACGTCTGACTCCTCTTTAAAACCAATAGCAAATATATTTATCAAATCCTTATAATCACCTGTCCCCACCACATAAGCTACAGCACCATCATGTGTGAACTCATAAATCCCCGTGGGCCTACAGAATTCAAGGAAAGGAACCCCAAAACCCATTAATGTTGGTTTATCAGAAAAAGTAACTGGCTCTCCACCACATTCATCTAAGATTGAAACTATATCTCTTATAACGGCTTCATGTTGTTTGCTTAATTCTCTTCCCGTCAGTTGATACATTCCTGCCATTTTTGTAGAAAAAATGGGCTATATTTAAATGAAAAGAGCAGAAATCCCCACTATTCATAGTGTGGGATGAATGCTGCGATTGATTTCGCTACTTTTCATTCAAGAAATGAAGAAACTACTTCATTTCTGAA
>ERZ1292623.2594-Hain-H51-01um-R1-2594-length-15989-cov-8_pt1 | contig 14010 bp, 14 predicted proteins | sample MGYA00564398_ERZ1292623 | MGnify/ENA primary metagenome ERZ1292623 (study PRJEB36523, sample SAMEA6512633) | groundwater metagenome | collected 2019-01-07 | study: AquaDiva: Metagenomics assemblies of 32 groundwater samples
CCCAAGGCCACACCTATCCCTAAAATCTAGCCGGACCCCAAACTCCCATTGCTGACCAAAAGGGTCAGGAGGTCGCTGTATCCCTTGTTGATTGGGATGTTCCAGTATGGCCCGATATTGAACTCCACCGGCCGATAGCGTTCCCAGGCCACGCTAAAAGTGCCCGGACCGGTGCCTAAAATAAGATTGGAGTAGGAAGAAAAGTAGGAGGGCGCCAGCACCAAAAAAACGCTAGAGAAGGGGCTCAGCCGCAGTTCTGCCGGTCTATCCGCAGAAACCAAGTAGCCGCCGAACATTCCGAAAATCAGAACCGAGCCGGCTATAACCAAAGATAAAAACGGCTTCTTACCCCGCCCCGAAAAAAACAGAAGACCGGCGGCTGCCAGCACCGCCACGCCCAAGACTAAAATGGCCGGTTTGTAGTTGAGCCAGAAAGAGAAGACCAGAAGAACCGGGGCGGCAAAAGTAAATATTTTTTTCAGCAATCCGCCATAAGTCTCCGCGGACACGCAGGCGACGAGGGTTGCGGAAGACATGAAAAAAGTAAAATCGGGCCAATGGGTCCCGAGAATTTGCGATATCGAGGAGCCGGAAAGTAATTTCATCAACACGAACACTCCCGAACCGAGAGCGGAAAACACAAAGAGTCCCCACACGAACCATAAGAGATTTTTGGGGACTTGAGAAGCCAGGATTAAAACGGCCGATAAAATCAAAAAAGAGCCAACGGTGCCAAATTCCATATCCGCCCCAAACCAAGATAAGTGCCAGGCGGCGGCGGAAAGCCAAGCGGATAAAATGGTGGCGATGATTAAAGACAAGAGCACGACAAGAACGAAAACATCCAGGTGCGGTAAATCGGCGCGCTTGAACAGTAAAAGCAGGCCCCAAAGGAAAAAAATCCCGGCGGAGAGCAAGGCCAAAAAAGTGCCCCCTTCGGAAGCGGAGCCCGAGGCCAGGTAGAAAACGCCGGGCAGAGCTACCAAAGCGGCAAGAGCCACGGGAACAAACATCTTCCAAAAACCAAGACTTTGAAACATAGAGTAAGTGTTAATGGAAAGTATAGCATTAGAAACATGTTAGAATCGGTCTTTGTGAGAGAGTCCCGAACAACTAAAGCCATCCTAACTCTTTGGCTGGCAACCCTTATATCCATGACCTCTGGAGCCTGGCTGGCTGTTCAATTTGGCGACCATCTCCAAAGGAAAAACATAAGCCCTGCCGGCCCGCAGATTTTAAGATTAAGGGGCGTGGCAGAAAATTTGGCCTCAAACAGCCTGACTTTGAATATCACCGACCCTTACGATCCAACTCAAGAAATTAAGATACTGGTCGGACTACCCCCCGGCACTATCTTTAAAAAAAGCGCGCCTCTGCGTGGCGAACCGGGCATTATGGCCGGGGGCGAGGACGAGCCCGCTGACCTAAAGGAATTTCACCCTGGCCTACCCTCTACGGTCGTCGTCTTGGCGGACGGCGGTCGGTTCGTGGCTAAAGAGATTTATTTCTTGAGTCAATAAAGTATGTTTAAAATTTTTTTCGGAAGCATTTTGGTAATCCTGGTCGGCTTCCTCACTTTCGCCGGAATCTTGGCGGCTAAATTCTACACCAGCGCGGAAAAATACAGAACAGAAATTTCCGCCATAAAAAACTCCTTCACCTCTCCGGCTTCCCTTTGGTACGGAGTGGTGGAAAGCGTGGACGAATCCTCCGGCAGTTTCACCGGCTACTTTGATGACCGTCACCGGCCGGGCATACAAAATGTGCGATTACGCCTCTACCCATCAAAGAACGCCGTCCTGGGCCGGCAAGAGCTCATCAAAGAAAACGAATTATATATAGGTCTGGGTCCTTTATCGCCCGCTAAGCTGTCAGACATGCGCCCCGATATGCGGATTATGGTCTCGGTTCCGGAAAATAGCCCCGACAATGAACATATAACCGCAAAAGTGATAATTTTCGGTAACCCTTTGTAAAAATTGCTTTCTCTAGTAAGAACAATCCTTTTTTAAGTCCTCGGGTAACTTTTGGCAAAATTCCCGGTAACTTTCACTGTTGGAAATAAACATGGAACTGGAGGCCCCAACGAGGTCTTTGAGACAGGACTGGGAGGTATCTGTGTCGGCCATTTGGCAAAGAGCAATCGCCTCGGAAGCGGCCCGACGGTCTTCTTCCAAAACCGCCTTGCTTACGAAAAAATAACACCTCGCGCGCTCTTCCGAAGGTGTCATATCGCAGGCGCGCGAAGCGGCGTGCGCGTCGCTCAAATTCATTCTGCCTACTATAGAGAAGGCGGTTTCATAACATGCGTCCGTCTCCATTGGGTTCGGCTGGCCCTGGCAAAAATCCCTTATTCCCGTCCCGTTTTTTATTTCCTCCGCAAAAAACGGCCAGCTCTCTCGCAAACACGCTCCTTCGTATTCGTCTCTCTCAAAACGCGAACAAAAGGAACGTACCGTTGTTGTCGCAGGTTTTACCTCCATGCGCTCAATCATCAAGTAGTCGTCCGGCTCGAGCGGCTGATAAATCTGCATGAACACCCCTTCCCGGCAGACCCGGCGGAAGTCGTAAGGTTCGCGACTTCGCGCGGTCTCCTCGCACAGCTGGAGCGCCTTCGGCAAATCCGCGTCAGTGATGAAATCGTACAAGTGACCCATGCCGTGATAGCAGATGGCTCGGTCGAGCGGCGTCGGGTTCCAGCCGCGGCGCGGCTCGCAGGCGCGGGAAAAATCGGGAACCAGTGAGGCGAGCGTTGCTTCGTCCAAGACTTCCGCCCGGAATCTGCCGCCAATAACTCCGTGAACGAATCCGTTGGAACACAAGCCATCCGGGGGATTCAGAGCTATAGCTTCCAGCCAGCGGTTCGGATCTTCCTCCACCACTCGTTCCCCGAGCTTGTGCGCCAGCACATGGCAGAATTGGTAAGACTGGTCCAGAGTCCGCACTTCTCGGACAACTCCGAACACTTCCTTAATGGAACGCTTTGGATAGAGAGTCGGTATTTCGCGTTCGTAGCAGGAAACGGTATCGGATTCTGCTTGGCAAGTTTCAAAAATAGTTTTAGCGAAATCAGAGTCGGGGGCGCGGAGAAAGTCTGTCGTCAATAGTAAAAGCACGCCGGCAACCGATAAGAAAGCGACCAAAAATCTATAGGGGGTGGTGTGCATGCAGTAAGCCAAAGTATACTCATATAATCGGCACTGGGTAAGACAGCCGGGATGTAGGACCTAAGATATGCAAAAAATACCGCGCGAACGGATACTGCTGGGGATATTTTTTGTTTTGATACTAATAGTCTTCGGGTACCAGACCAAGCGGAGTCTGGAACTAAGCTTTCCAGCTATGCGTATCGCGCAAGCATGCGACAACGGTTCCGATCTGTTCTGTCTGCGCGATTGGATAACGGATGAAATTCTGGAACACGGCCTGCAAAAAGGGTTTTCCCTGATCAGAGAAATATATTTCCTGTCTCCCGGGTTCAGGCCGGAATGCACTACGCTCGGTTACTATCTCGCTTCGGAATTAATCCTCCGTGACCCGACATATGTCACGAAATCTCTCCTTCCCCCGGAAAGCGCCATATGCAATTACACCTTCTATAACGAATACGCCAGACTGCTCGTCTTAGACGACAGACTGGAAGACGCGCAAGGGCTTTGCGTCCGGGCTGGCAACGAGATGAGTGAAGATGTGCCCGCTATACGCCGAGAATGTTTCCGTGGCTTCGGGAGAGGACTGCCTTCCCGCGAGCTTCCCTCCCGCGCGAACCCGCAAAGATTGCTCAAGAACGCGATCCTACTTTGCGAAAAGCTGTCCCCGGGAAAGCAGGAGAAAGACCTGTGCGAATCCGGAGTCTACAACCAAACTGCTCATGAAACCCGAAAAGGAACTTATGGCCTTTCCGTAAACTACGAAAATCCAGGGCTCCTCTGCGAATCCCAGCCGAAAGAGTTGAGGTCTAGATGCCTCGGGAATACCAGATGGGTCCCTCCTACCGAATCGGATGACCAAACCATATCCAAAAAGCTAGAGTCAGAGCTACGACTGTTTGCTACCAGTACTCCGGAAATCGCATCCAGAATCGTTTTTACCATCGGATACGATGAAGGCCGATGGAACTTGACGAAAGACTCCCCGCAATATGCGGGAGAAATTCGAGAATGTTTCTCGCTATCAGAAAAATATCGCCGGGAATGTGTGCATGGGTTAGCCATGGGGCTTGCGAAACATGGTGCCCCGGGGCAACAATATCTGCAAATTTTGAAGCTTTGTTTGACAGCTTCCAGAACCCCCTATTTTTTCTCCAATAAAGACTGTTCCGAGCCGGCGCTTTCGTATCTCAAAGGAGACTACAGCAGGATAAAATTCCATTACTTGGTGTGTCCGATTTTCTCTGCGATTCTGGGGTCGTCCTGCTTTCTGGAGCCAACAAGCTAGGGAGTAGCGACACAAGATTCTGTGCGATCGGCGGGAAAAAGCCCGCAGATGCGTAGCTTCTTTTCGGGCGCATAGAAACGGGACAGCCGAAGCGCGAGAGTGTCGTAGCAAAATCCCCCGATACCCCGTTCCTCAAGCCGGGAATCGGAGCACACGAACAATACTCTTTGGTATTCCTTCCCCGGAGAGCCGTGCTCCATCATGCCGTTGGCAAGACTGAGGATACATACCCTGAAAAGCGCTTGGTCTCCGATTTTCAGACAGGAGTCAAGTATTTTCTTTTCCTCGCCGAGAGGAACCTTGCGTTGCATCATCCCAGCGACCATAACCCCGAAAGCGGTCTCGCGCAGCCCCTTGTCTTCTATCGGGGCAACGAGCCGTTCGGCGACGAGCGGATTGTCTTTGATTACCGGCTCAAGTTTCTGCCCAAGCTCGTAATAGCAGGCATACGCGGCGCGGATAGGAGTATCTGCGCAGGTATCGAAAGGATGCTCATAATCGAAGCGCAGGCCATATTCATTTCCCGTCATCCAATCCGCAATGACATTAAAAACCCCTTCGCGGCAGTCTTCCACCTCCCTCTCCTTCGCAAACGGGAGATCCTCGCATTGCGCGAGCGGCCGCGCGATGAACCCCGGCAACTTGCCCCATTCCGTTTTCGGGAGCGTATCCACCTGCGCTAGGGTAAACCCATGACCGCTCGCGTGGTAGCAGATAGTACCTATATCTCGCATAGTTCCGGAATATTTTCCCCGCAAGTATTCGCAGGCCGTAGTGACATATGCCGGACTGGGGTGATCCTGAATGAGATGCTCGATGAATCCGTGGAAAAAGCCGTAGCCGCAGGATGTTGCCGATTGCGGGAAATCCATTCCTTCAATATCCCTGCGGCCAGCCGCGACGAAAAGCTCATAGTAAGCAGTGTCCCCCACTTTGTGGGCATGCTGGTGGCAGCCGGAGGCGCCGAAAAGCGGATAGGAATCGTACAGGCGACCGAATGTTTCGTACGCAGAAGCGATGCCGTCATTGCGCAGGCGCTCAAAAACTATCTGTAGCCAACAATCCACCCGCTCGGCATCATTCCGAGCGCCCCCCGCGCACTCTGTGGCCGCGCGAGAATCTTGCGCGCCCGGCGTGACCGCATAAAACCCAACGCTCAAAAGAACCCCTACCGAGAGGACGATGACCGCCCACTTGTTACGCGAAAAATCACTCCAAAACATGGGTGGTGCCGACATAATACGATCGCAAGTGGTCGTGCATGCCCCAGTCTCCGACGCGATCGAAGGTAAAACTCCAAGATTCGGCCGGACCAAGTGGCCGACGCGGATCAAAGTCCCGATAAATACCGTGATCCGGGTGCAAATTGGAGGCGGGCCAGAACGGACGGGTTAAATCCGTCCTGAAAGTGGCACTGCCTCCTTTCTTAATCCAGACCTCATTGGGTTTGAAACCATCCGCCGTCAGGAGGATTTCGACATGCTCCACAGGATTACTTGAAATCGCAGGTTCTCTCCCGCCGGTGATGAAAAAAATACTTGTCACAAGAAAGACGCCAACGAACCCGATAAACAAGAAACGACCATTCATAAGGATATAGTAGCAGGACTCGCGGAAGTTTCCTCTGGGTTTCTGCAGAAATCCTCATACCGTATCTCCCCGGAGACACAGCGCAAGCGCAATTCTTCCTTCCCAGCTTCGCTCTGAAGCAGATGATTGAGAGCCTCACGGAAGCAACTCTCTCTGCCTTCGGTCGGCATAAAGGAACACCATTCGCGCATACGAGAGTAATTATACTCACTTCTCGGGCCAATCATGTTGCCGACACCCCGGAAACAGACGGCCTTGAGACCCGCATCTCCGGCCTCCCCACAAAGACGGCCGACCTCTCGCAACTCGGTTTTTACATCTCCGTCTTTCTCTAGAGAAGCCCGCCACCAAGCCGGAATCTCGTAATAGCAGGCCTCTTTGAAGGTCTCTTTTATCTCTTCGCAGGGCGTATAGGGTTGGTTCGGATTGTAAGGACGCAAGTCAATACCGGTGGAAGATTGCATGGTGCGGTAGTTGTATTCCATAAACACCCCGCCGTAACAACCGCCGGTCTTGCTGTCTCCCTGGAACGGCGCGCACGCGAGAAGAGCTTGCTCCAAACTCTCGTCCCCAAGATGGGCAAGAATCCCGTGTCCAACGCCGTGCATGCAACCCATCCTCCCTCCAAGTCCGGAGACGGACGAGCACCCCTGGCTTAAACCAGCCACCGCCGCCAGACCGTTTCGGTAAAGAGACGCGCCCGAAAAACCATGGTAACAGCCGAAAGCCGCCACATTGGTACAAAATCCTATACCGCTATCCCCTTCGCGCTTCTCCAAGATCTCGCCGATTATATGGGCGAGTTCGTGGGCGTCGTTGTAAGGGAGTTTCTCGGCTACGGACGCAAAGTGCGCGTACCCTTTCGCGCTGCCAGATCTACGAAAAAAATCTTTCCACTCTGCAACTTTAGCCGCGTAGGACCCTCCCACGATAGGTGTTGCGGGATTCTCTGTGGAAATGTTCAGATAAAATAATATAGCGAAGAAGCCAGAAATTAAGGCCAGCACAAAAGCAAGCTTCGTCTTTACTCGGAAGGTCCTGCCCTGGAAGATTTTTTCTTTCAAAAAACTCATAATATCCTCATTTCAGAAATCTCTCTCCATAAGCGCCCGACATTTTTGCCCTTCAACACCCCCTCTCGCGACAGCCTCTATGTCCGCGCAGACCCGCTCGCGTCCTCTAAAATCAAGCCGGTCCCGAGCCGAGAGTTCCACCCCGCGAAAACACGCCGAAACGGTAGGTGCGGGTGACCTGCGGCAAGCCTCAAGCGCTAGAGTATATTCTTCTCCCGGCTTGCCGAACTCTATAAGCCCCGTGGCTACAGATTCCACACAAGTTTCACGCAAGTCCCCTCTAATCAAATTGCAATCCTCAAGATAAAATACTGGGTCCTCTTTGGCGGAAAGAATCTGGTAACCCGCATACCAACCTACTCCGCGCAACGCGAAAATCGTGTAGCGACTATCCGAAGTGGTGACAGCCTTGTCTACCGCCTCTAGAAAAGTGGCCGATGTTTTGACCACATATGTATTCATTTGGTCGTAACAGGCGCGCCGAAAATAATCGGTCTCCTGCATGCGGCAAATTGCAAATGGATCAGCCGGATTCGCCCCGAGACGGTATTTGGGATTCACATAGGCGACTGCGAGCGCGTTAAAAACTCCCGAGCCGCAACGCTCCTTATACTGGTCTTCCGTCCCGAGTTTCTCGCATATAGCCAGAGCTGGAGCAATATATTTTTGCGCGTCGTCCCAAGCCGCAGGGTCACTGCCGTCTACCGCGCCATGCCCGATACCGTGGTAACAGGCGAAGGGGACTCCTTCCGCTGTTCCAGAGAGTTCCTCGTCCACATAACTACAAAAACGCACGGCCTCACTGAAGTCCCCACGCTCCGCCAGAAGAGACTCCATAAAGCCGTGATAAAAACCAAAACCACAGTAGGATGTCTTAGGCGATAGGTCAAAGCGCCCTTGCGTGGAGAATTGTCTATACGCCTCCGCTCCGATTTCGTGCATATTCCCGTGGCAAGATTCCGCAAAAGCGGGATTGCGTCCATAGAGGATGGCCGCCAGGTCAAGACCGGCGGAGACGCCGCGTAACGCGGTCTGCTCGAGTATGAGCTCTTGAAAACATTGTTCTTTCCGGTCCCCCGCCACTTCGCACTCCGTAATTCTTGTTTCCAGCTGAGCAGAATACACTCCGTAAGCAAGCACTCCCACAACTAGAATAAGTAGGGCTACGGCCGAGAGTAAAAGTGGTTTTCGGTACGAAAGATTCATGGTATTCGAGAGACGCATTTCTCCTGAAAATCTGACGGCAAGGCATCACAGAGTTTCTTTCTCTGGGCCGAACCCTCCCGCATGCCGCGAGCTGCGAATTCCGAAAGCTCCTTAAAACAAGGCGTTTTCGAACTGGTCGGAGCGACGTTACAGACCGCCACAGCCTCTGCCGTATTCCGCCAATCCACCTCGACGAAGCGAGAGGCGGTGCGAGAAAAGCACATGCTCTGCAAGCGCAACGGAAGTTGTTCGCACAAAGGAAGCATGCGTTCCGGGTTAAAATCCAGAATACCGAATACGACATACACTAGTCCGGTAAAACAATAGCGCTCTTCTTCAAAACTGCCTGAGAATCCCGAACAAAAGTCGCCAAAAGTAATGGGGGTGGCCAGACCCGCGCGGACCAAAGGCCAGCTTTCCTTGACGCAGGAGGTGCGGGTAAGTCCTGAGAATTTCGAACAGAAGGACTCCCTCGTCTCCGCCGTCGGACGGACTTTTTCCACTACCACGAGGTCCTCCGGCTCCAAAGGTTGAAATATTTGCATGAAAATACCGTCAAAACAGGTGCGCCGAAAATCCTCTCCGGGAGCTGGAGAGGCCAAGACCTCACAGAGTGAAATTGATTTCTGCACATTGCCATCTGTCGCATACATGGAAAGATGCCCGACCGCGTGCATACAACTGGAACGCTCCAAAAATGTCGGGGACCAACTCCCTCTCGGGTCACAAACCCCTCTAAGTTCAAGGGCAAGATCAGAAACAGAAGCTTCCGGTAGAGATTCGGCCCTGAATCTCTCTTGAAACGCTCCGTGAATAGCTCCGTTGCCACAGATCCCCGAAGGCGCGCGGGCCACCACATTTTTCCACTTGGATAAATCTTTGTGAGCCTCCTTGGCGGAGATATAGTGCGCAAGCACATGGCAGTATTTGTATGTCTGGTCCAACTCCTGGATCTTGCTTGCGACCGCAAAGGTCGCCTCCATGGAAAGGCCCTCGTCCATGAGGCGCGGGACTTCCTGTTCGTAGCAGAAAGCCCGGGAATCTTCACCTTTGCAATGACTGACCATACTTTGTGCCAGAGAATAGGTACTCTTGAAGGTGGGGGGCAACAGATCGTAAGAGAGTGCCAGGAGAACAGTCACCCCGATAACGGAAAGGCTCTGAAAAATGATTTGAACGGCTGTATACCAATCTACTTTGCGCATCTTGAATTTCATTGGATGACAAAAAGATATTCTCCCTTACACATAGCGGCCTCCTTCAGAGGTAGCCCCGCACTACAGACCGCCTCCGCTTCACCTCGAAGACTCGGATCAGCATAAAACGCCCACGCGAGACCCTCCCGGCAATACACCACGGCACGAGTGGGAGACAGTTCGTCGCACGCCTTACTACCGCGCGCCGGGTTAAAATCCGCATTCGGGGCAAGCGCGTGCCCAATGCCGCGGTAGCAGGCCGCCTGATTTAATTCTCCCTTTACCTGGGTACAGTACGCGCCGAGAGTGTCAGCGAGCCCCGGCGGGAGCCCCCCGTCCGGGTGGAGAGAGCTCCGCCACCAAGCCGGTCTGGAAAAATAACACGCTTCCCTGAACCTCTCCGAAACGGACGGGCACGGCTCCTCCCACTCCTCCGGAGAGAACCTGCGGCCTCGCTCTTCCGGTGCCTCCGCCATGGTACGGAAATCATACTCCATAAAGACGCCGTCGGGACAACCGCCATAGGGTCTCTGCCAGGAAAGCGACTCGCAGACGATTAGAGCCTTCTTAAGTTCCGGAATCCCGTAGCCGTAATACGCGAGAACGCCATGGCCAAGACCGTGGAAACATCCGAGGCCGCTAGTTCCGTATGCTTCCACGCATCGTATATCAAGATCTTTTATGACTTCCGTTCCATACTCGGCGATAGCGTGGCCAGAGACGGCGTGGTAGCAACCGAAGCCGAAATCCTGGCCGCAGACCTTGAAACTTTCGATTCCTTCTTTTCCGTATAAGGCATCTCCGAATGTGTGCGCGAGCAGGTGTTGCCGCTCAATTGGAATCGTGATTACGGAATCGCGGAACGAAGCATAAGCCGCGCCCGGACCAAGTCTGTTTATGAGTCCCTCGTATGTCGTCCTTTGACTTTCGTAGGAATATCCGGGCGCGCGGTCGGTCATAAAAAAATATACCGCTCCGACGAGAAATACCGCTCCGACGGCAAGGACTAACGGAATCCTGTCTTTCATAGAAGCTTCTCCGCGCACGATGGACGCCATCTCTCCGGAACGGCCGAACAGAGAGTCTCCCTTTCAGGATGACCCGGGGGTAGATAAAACCTTGCGGCTCCAAAAAGATAATTGAAGCAACCGAAGGATTCCGAATCCAAAAAAAGCGAGCAGAAACGGACAGCGACTCCAGGACCGTTTTCTCCTCCCCAGTACAAGGAATCAACCACTGAATCCTCGCAGGATATCTTTCCATCTTCGTCTTCGGCCAGCCCGCACCACGCCTTCATCGTCCGAAGCTCTGCTTCCCCCGCCTTAGCGACACTTCGGATATCTCTCTTTAGGGCAAGTACGATGAATTCCTTGCCAAGCCCCCCATAACATGCCGCACGCGATGCGTTTTCGTTGTACGGTACCCGACCGCAATACTGGAAAGCGACTGCGAAATGGCGTGGCTCCGGCGCGGCCAAGTCTGCTCCGGCCGCTTCAAATAAGTGTGGCGTCAAATATGTGTAGCAGATAGGTTTTACGTCCTCCGGTATAACCGCAGTAGAGCATGGGGCAAGCGGATCTTCGCCCGAAACATAGCGCAAGCGGGCCTTTACCCACGCCTTCTTGTCATGTCCGCCACCGCCCATGAGTTCCATCATCGCGCCGCCCATGCATTCTACGTATTCCCTGTCTCGATAGTCTTTAGTACCGACCCTTTTACAAAACTGGATAGTCTCCGGAAAAGAATAGCCGAAGTATGAGAAGACGCCGTGACCGAGTCCGTGGAAACACATGGTATAGGCGCCACTTCCGCCCGGTGCCTTTTGGCAGGCGTCCTGGAGTTTCTCAATGATGGACGCTGCCTCGGCCCCAAATTCGTTCAGTGCTCCGATGACGATGGAGTGGGAACAGGCATTCCGAAACTCCTGCGTGCAGTCCGCGATACCGCTGATGCCTTTTTCCTTGTACAACTCGTCGCCAATAACATGCGCCAGAAGATGTAAATCAGTCCCGGGTGGCAATTCCGCGCGGCGCAGGACCTCATATGCATAGAGCGCGCCGCTCTGGGCGGCGAGGCCGGAGAACTTGTCGGACAATTCTTTGAAGGAACCGACCCCGCGAGCTATAGTAGCAATTTCGGAATAAGAACTGGGTTGAGTAAAGACCCCCGCGAACAAGAAGACGAGAGCAATGAGAATTGCTCCACAGCTTCCTACTAGAACAGAGCGTTGCCCCTCACTAAGCATGGAAGGATTGTAAGGCTTGAAACCTTTTTTATCTACTCCAGAGAATTTATTTCTCGTTTCCGAAAAGTTCTCTGAAAACTTCAAAATATTTGCTGGCTCCGAACGATTCCGTAACCTGTCCGAACCAAGATGACCAGGCAGATTGGTACCCTTCGGGGTAGACATACTGACCTTTTGTAACTGGAGTGTCTCCCCCCTTCTCCACTTCCACCTCTATCGGATTCGCCAGAATGTACGGGTCATGCCGGATACCGGTCACTTGCCAGGAGACTCTGCCGTTCGCGACACCGCCTCCAATTGTGAATTGGTTGTTTTTCTCTTCTTCTTTAATGTGCAGGTTCGGTATGGGTACCCCTATAGGTTTCAATTGATACCTAAAATCTTTATTCAAAGCTTCAAAATAACTGGGTAGTTTAATAACCGCCTCTCCATTTTTATCTAAGGTAGCTATACCGTCATAAATGTTTTTTACATCCGGCGATTCCAGGAAAGAGTGGTAGAGAAGTTTGTTTTTGGGGTCAAGCGGGTGGTCGATGACGAAGGAGCCGGCGCCTTTGGAGACCGCCCCAACCACGGAGAAATTTCCGGAAGCGTTCGTGTTAGTTGTGAATGTCATCTGGTACGCGGGGGAAGCGCTGGTGGTAAAACTTCCGTCGCTGGAATAAGAAGTGCCCGCGCTGTTTGTAGCGTAACCTCGATAATAGATAAGGGTACTGGCCGGCATACCGGTACGCGCGTGAGTAAAAACTCCGGTCGAAGTCCCGCCTTCCGTAGAGCAGTTGGTGGTGGGCGAAGCCGAAGTTCCCCAGCAAGTACCGCGGGCCGAAAGAGCGCCCCCGCCGTTGGAAGTCACATTGGCTCCAAGAGTCGCTCCGTAATAGGTGACAGAAGTCGCGGTCGGAGAAGTTAGCGTCGGAGTCTGCGGGTCAGTCCAAGTTATGGAGACACCCCCTCCGGTCCCGCCAGTACCGCTTGAACCATTGCCGCAAATCCACTCACAACCCTTGCCGCAGTTCACGACGCCACCCGCGCCACCCGCGCCACCGGAACCGCCGGAACCCACCGTGACCGAGATATTTTGCCCGGAACTGGGAGCCCCACCCGTGTCAAAAGACCAAGTTTTGACGGCGCGCCCCCCGTTGCCGCCCGTGCCGCCCGTGTCGCCCGTGGAGCAGTAGCCGTCTGCGGTGCCGCCCACGCCGCCTGCGCCCCCCGCCGACCCGCCGCCAGAGGTGTTGCTATCGCCCCCGGAAGCGCCTCCGCCGCCGCCGGCTCCTCCGCAGCCCGCCGAGCCTCCGCCGCCGCCATTCCCCGCGACCGCAGTCGCGGAAGCAAATGAGGAGTTGCCGCCGGCTCCTCCACCGTCGCCACAAGCGCCGCTCGCTCCCCGACCGCCAGCGCCACCCCCACCGCCGCCATCCGAAGTCACAGTCATGGAATTGTAAGACGGCACGCTAAAAGTACCGGAACTATAAAATGTCTGGGAGCCGGCTTCCGCTGTACTAACTTGAGAAAGCCCGGCGAGAAAAACGAGAACCAGCAGACAGCCGGCTTTGTTTAGCACCCGGTAATAATAGGGTTTGTTTTTCACGGATTATTAAAAGCCCTTCGTGCGCCCCCAAAGACCGAAAAGACCAAGAAGAATACTTATGGGAACGGTTCTTCTAGAGACCGTCTCCGAACAAATCCCGAAACGCCCGTATAAGGGGTGTCAGGCCCAAGCGGTCGCCCGCTTTTTCAAAGTCCGGAGAAAAGTTGGGGAACAGGGGTCGGTAACCGGCCGGATAGACATACTGGCCTTTTGCAACCGAAGTATCGGCTCCCTTCTCCACTTCCACCACAATCGGGTTCGCCAGAATGTACGGGTCATGCCGGATACCGGTCACTTGCCAGGAAATTTTACCACCCGGGACTCCGCCTGCAATTACGAATTGATTATCTTTTATCTCTTCCTTTATATAGAGATCTGGCATAGCCGGTTTCACCGCCTTGGTCTGGTATCTAAAATCTTTATTTAAAGCTTCAAAATAACTGGGTAGTTTAATAACCGCTTCCCCATTTTTGTCCAAAGTGGCGACACCGTCATAAATGTTTTTTACATCCGGCGATTCCAGGAAAGAATGATAGAGAAGTTTGTTGCGCGGGTCCAGAGGGTGGTCGATGACGAAGGAGCCGGCCCCCTTGCCGATAGTGCCTGTCACGGAAAAGTTCCCGGTTGCGCTGGCGTTTTGAGTAAATGTCGTCTGGTATGTTGATTGATAGT
>ERZ1292623.3229-Hain-H51-01um-R1-3229-length-14001-cov-5_pt1 | contig 14001 bp, 16 predicted proteins | sample MGYA00564398_ERZ1292623 | MGnify/ENA primary metagenome ERZ1292623 (study PRJEB36523, sample SAMEA6512633) | groundwater metagenome | collected 2019-01-07 | study: AquaDiva: Metagenomics assemblies of 32 groundwater samples
GCTTTTCTTGATTTCGTATAGTGGCCGCCCTTTCCTTCTGTATGCTCTCTGAATCTCCTTTGAACATCCGTGGTTATGCCGGTGTAGATCGTGCCATCATTACATTGTACGAGATATACAAAATACATAGATTTATCTTGTGGCAAACTTCTTCGCATTCCACTAAACTCACGCTTCCTCTCCAAAGCTAGCCTCCTCGGTCTCGTGAAAATCTCCATCAAGCCCCACAAGGATTTTCAGGCGTTTTTAAGTTTAGCATTTCGACCCTCCTTGGAATGACCTCACAACTACAAATTCGCTATCACCAAGAGTCTTCGTCTTAAGTCCTTGATCAGTAGCTTTCTTAATAATTGCTTGATACTTCTCTTCGTATTTTGGTTTACCGTAATGAGGCAAAACTACAAAATCGATTAGATTCAGTCCTGTATAGTCTTTTAATTCAGGGGCTTCCAAAGGATTATCCAGCGTGTCGACCAAACCAACATCTGGACCAACAAGTACTGACCCTGCGCTAGAGCCTACATATATAACCTCGAGACCTAGTTTGCTGAGAATAGTATCAAAGCCACTTTTTCTCACTTCTTGTAATAAATAAAAGATATTACCGCCTGCAACAAAAATCACACCGCAATCTGCCATTTCTTTTTCTAAATCTGCAGAATTTGCAGATTTGAGGTTTACTTCTTTAATTTGAAAACCTTGCTCTTTGAGTTTGTTTCTATCTATATCAACGAAGGATTTGTCCTCGTATACGTCTGCGGCTGTCGCAATAAACGCGACGGTTACACTTTCGGGCTTATCGCTAATGAGTTTAGGCAACTCGTCGGCGACATTTGCGTATATAGATGTGAGTAAGAATTTCATATATCTGTATGTTCCTCGGAGTCCGAACCTAGCTCAAACCGTAGCCCCTCGTCGTCCCGTCAACACGGGACTCGCTCGGGACAATTGATTTTGCGAACCCCCTCGTAAACTCGGGGTGGCAAAATCTAATTGCTGCGGGACTTGGATTCGAACCAAGGTGACAGCTTTCAGAGAGCTGCATCCTACCACTAGATGATCCCGCATTATGGGGGGAATTCTAATCAAAACGAACCAATTTTGCAACCTGCAAAAAATGAAGAAAGGGGCTGAACTCATTGTGAGCCCAACCCCTTCTTGGGACCGACGTGTCCCTCGCGATTATTATTGCGGCCCCGGAAGCCGCTTTTACACGAGGATGCTAACTAACTTGGTCGTTGAGTCCTAAGCGAGGATTAATCTCGCGCGCAAGGCCTCATTCCCCGTGATCGTATGCGGGGAGTATAGCACCTTCTAAACTTTCTGTCAACTCCCCTTTCTGCCGTGCTTCGGTTTAAAATCCAGACGAAACACATCACCGGTCTGACTGAAGCTGAACTCCGAGTACAGGTCATGCGCCGCCTCATCCGTGTATCCGCAGACGGTGATGATTGTATGACATCCGTGACGTCGGGCGTCGGCGAGCGCGGCCTGCACTATCTGCTTTTTCAAATCCTTTTCTTCCCGAAACTTCTCGTGAACAAAAATATCGTTCACGAGCCCGAATGGTTCTTTGAGGTCATCGCGCAAGATAAAGAGATATCCCCGCGCAACCTCTTGGCCTTCCCTTGAAATGGAATAACGCATGCCATGCTCGACAATGGCTTCCTTGTCTATCCCGTCAATCGCCATCGCTGTACCCTCCCTGTGAAAGGTTGATTGCAAACAGCACGCGTGAAATATATCACGATACCGAAAAAATGCAATATTGAACCGGCGCTATATCTATATTTTGAGATACTTCCGGATGGCGACGAAACTGCCGATGACCCCGAGCGCCACGCCGATAACAAACACGATAAGCCAGAGCAGGAAAAAATTCACCTGATAGTACGCAAGCAGGTCGGCCCCGGGGAAAAAACCTCCGACATATGGCCCGACCAGCGTCACAAAGGGATAAAACAGCGCGATCGTCACAACGGATGCGGCAAGTCCGTAAAACGCCCCCGCCGCAAGGAACGGCCCGCGCACAAACCAGTTGGTCGCGCCCACGAGCTTCATGATACCCACCTCCTCACGAAGGGTATAAATGGCCATGTGAATGGTGTTGAACGACACGAGTACGGCAATGACCGACAGCACGGCACTTAAGAAAAACCCGATCTTGCGGATAGCGGACGTCACGGACGTGAGCGCCGTAATAACACTTTGGTTCTCATAAAAATTCACCTTGCTCATGATAGACGCGTATTGCTCGCTTTCCAGGGACCGGACGATGGCGGCAAACTGCTCCGGGTCTTTCGCCTTGATGTTCAAGCTCGCTTCAAGCGGGTTCTCCCCCAGTTCTTCCAGTACCTGCGCGACGATAGGGTCTTCCTTGTGGCGCTCGCGGAAACGCTCGAGCGCCTCGTTTTCCGAAACATACACCACGCTTCGCACATCGCTGCGCGCGGCAAGTTCGTTCCGAATGCTTTGTATCTCTTCTTCCGGGGTTCCCGACACGAAGTACGCCGACACGTCCACTTTGTTCTCCAGGTTCACAATGACCGCCTCGGTCAGCACCGACAAGAGCAGCAACCCAAGGACCATGGACAAGGCGAGCACCATCACCAGAATCGTCGCGGCCGAAAGCCATGTATTTCTCCATACATGCTGGAATCCGTGCTTTATAACTCGTTGTGCCGTCGTAAACATTATAAAATATACCGCCCGTTCTGCTCGTCCCGGACCACTTTGCCCCGGTCGAGGCTTATCACGCGCTTGCTCAGTGTGTTGATGATCTCGCGGTCGTGCGTCGCAAGGATGATCGTGGTTCCCAGTTCATGAATTTTCATCAGTAACCGTATGATATCCCAGGTGCTCAAGGGGTCAAGGTTGCCGGTCGGCTCGTCGGCAATGATAATATCCGGCTGGTGCACTAAGGCGCGGGCAATGGCAACTCGTTGCTGTTCGCCGCCCGACAACTCATGCGGAAATTGTTTTGCTTTTTGCTCAAGCCCCACCAGTTCCAGAATACTCATGACGTCTTCCTGAATTTCCTTTTTTTCTCTTCCCACAACCTCCATCGCGAATGCGACGTTTTCAGATGCGGTCTTGTGCGGTAGAAGTTTAAAATCCTGAAAAATAGTGCCGATCTTGCGCCGCAAAAACGGGAGCTCGTTATGCGGCAGAGCGGTAATGTCCTCATCGTTTAAAAAAATGGTTCCCGTGGTCGGACGCTCTTCCGCAATGAGAAGTTTCAACAGCGTGGACTTTCCCGCGCCCGACTGGCCGACGATAGACACAAATTCCCCTTTCCCGATGGCAAGGGTCACGGAGTCCAGCGCACAATGAGAATTATATGCTTTTGATACGTCGTTAAATTTTATCATGACTCAATTCCGCTTCTATAAATAAATCCAGATCTCCCTGCAGCACTTCTTTAATGCGGGATGTTTCCGCTCCCGTGCGGTGATCTTTGACCAGCTGATACGGATGCAGAACGTACGAACGGATCTGGCTACCCCATTCTATGTCCACCTTCGCGCCTTTCAGCTCCGAGATCTCTTTTTTCTTCTGGCGCTCCAGCTGTTCGGCAAGCCGCGATGCAAGAAGTTTGAGCGCGTGGTCCTTGTTGGACTGCTGCGAGCGTTCGCTCTGGCATGCGACTGTGATACCCGTCGGCTTGTGGCGTACGCGCACCGCCGTTTCGCGCTTGTTCACATTCTGCCCGCCCGGGCCGGAAGAACGGAATGTTTCTATTTCCAATTCGTCATCCGTCAACTCCACATGGCCTGTATCTTCTATTTCGGGCATCACTTCCACGAATGCGAACGACGTATGGCGAAGCTTAGCCGCAGAAAACGGCGAGACGCGCACCAGTCGATGCACCCCCATCTCTTTTTTTAAATGGCCGTAGGCGTACTTGCCGCGCACTTCGATGCTCACGTTTTTCGTCACCGGACCCTCCGTACCCGACCCCTCGCCAAAATGCTGGTGCAAAACAACGCATTGCCACCCCTTGCCTTCGGCAAACCGCACATACATCCGTAATAACATAGACGCCCAGTCCTGCGCGTCAGCCCCGCCGGCACCCGCATAAATGGAAAGCACGGCGTTTGCCGCGTCGTACTTCCCCGAAAAACGGCGAAACATCACTTCTTTACGCAGCTGACGCAGAAGCGCCGCACATTGCCGTGCAGTGTCGTCTGCGAGCGCCGCGCGTTCCTCTTCCGGAAAACCCGCGAGCGCTTCGGCATCGTGTGCGAGCTGTGCCACCGCAGCTTCCATGTCATCAAGCGTTGTGCGGTCTTTTTTCTTCGCATCCAGTTCCGCTGTCACGGTGGCGGCATGGCGGTGATCGGACCAAAACCCTTCCGCCTGCGTGCGCGCTTCCAATTCCGCTATTTCTTTTTCAAGGCGTACAACGTCAAAGACAGTCCTTCAGTTCCTGAAGGCCCTCCTGCGCTTGTTTCACTTGTTCCGCAATGTCTTGCATACTAGATACGTCTTTTATACTATCATACAAAAGCAAAAAGAAAAAAGGCCCGACAATTCATCCGTCGGGCCTCGGGGGCGGCCGCTGTGTCGCGCCGTCCATAACGTACCTATACCAATCGGCAAAGGGCACCCCTTCCGGCGGAAATTCTTCCGGAAAGACGGTAACACGCTCACCAATGCGGAGTGCAACCGTATCTTGCCGGCACTCTCCAGCCAGAAAACAATGTTCCCAGTCCGGCGTTTCCCCATCCACTTCCATTTTACATGGGCTGAACATCCCGTGTTCGCCCCGATCACTTAGAATCGCGCACTGATTCCCCACACGCTGATCCCGCATGATATCCAAAAGGGGCGAGAATCTGTAGAACGGGCAACGGTGCCTCGGTCTTTCAACAGCGGGTTTTACGACTGGCTCGGTGGCATTGTGCGGCGGCGCGTGCCGGCCCTTGAAAATGGTAAAGAGCTTCATCGTTTCCCCACCTCCTTTCTCCTTCGCCTCGTATCGGCGTTATAGCACAAAAAAAGCCGTGCCGCAAACGAAGCAAAAGGGGTTGCAATTTTCATGCAACCCCCTTATATTCCGATCAAAGGTTCTTAGTCATGCGAACATGCAGGATACCGGCTTCTTTGAAAAAGGGGCCTACCTGCTCATACCCCAGTTTCTCGTAAAACTCTTTGATATAATCCTGCGCATTGACGGTTACCATCCGAAACTTCACCATTCGGAGAGTATCCTCGGCAAACCGCATGATCGCTTCTCCGATGCCGCGTTTGCGAAACTCCGGAAGAACCGCAACCCGCTCTACCTTTACGGTTCCGTCTTGCAACGGCCTCCATCGTGCGGTTCCCACCGCGCGATCTTCAAAAAACGCAAGTACATGGTGGGTATTTTCTTCTTCGTCTTTGCCGTCAAAATCGTCAACCACGCGAATGTTCATTTCGTCCTCAAAGACTACCTCTCTGATGTTGTACGCCTGATGACGCTCCTCAACCGTTTCCACGTTTTTCACAGTGATCATCTCTCTCCTCCTTTTTGGAGCAAACCATCCCATCTGAAAAAAGCCACGACATAGTACACCATAACAACCACCATGCCGACTACGAAAAGGACTGATGTGACTCCTGCGGCTTGCAACAAGGCAAATACGACATCAAAGTCCGTCTTGCCGCCGGTATACTCCACATACCCAAACAGCGCAGCCCAGCAGCATACCGCGAGTACCCCCATGCCCACCACGATCCATCTGAACTTTTTCATATACTCCCCTCCTTCCTAATCAACCGCGCGCTGCACTCTCCGCAACAACAGCGCGCACATAATCCATATGAGTGTTAAGAAGAAAAAAGAAAGTAATCCAGCCTTTACCGTGTCCTTTACCGCGTGATGAAGCATCCACCGGGGTTGCATATATGCAAGAAGAAAAGCTTCACTCGCAGTAGATACAACAACCCCAACGATGCACATGCCCAGCACCCAAAGCAGTACCTTGAGCGAGTACACCGTTTCTTGTTGATCAGGTGACATGATACACCTCCTTTGTTAATGTTCAGTTGGAGCCGATGGTCGGATTCGAACCGACGACCCACGCTTTACGAAAGCGTTGCTCTGCCAGCTGAGCTACATCGGCACATTCATTTTTTTGTCTCTCTTTTCCAGCAAGGCGATAAGGGCCGCAAGCCACACACCGCCCAAAACATACCCGCCCAGGATATCGGACGGCCAATGCACGCCAAGATACACGCGGGACACGCCAATCCCTCCTATGACCAGCCCGCCGCACACCACTACCAGAGCTTTGTGGGACTTTCGGGGAAGATGCTTACAGAGAAAGTAAACCAAAATACCGTAGAATGCAAGGGCGACAATGGCGTGTCCCGAGGGAAAGCTGAAGCCGCCCTGGACTATCAGTTCGTGCCCTTCCGGCCGGGGGCGGGCAAGCGTGTCTTTAAACACAAACGAAGAAACATACGCAACAAAAACGGCGATTCCCGCCGCAATACCCTCCTGGCGCTTGCCCAGGAAAAACAGAAAAAAGATGACGCTCGCAAGTGCCGCAGCGACAAACCACACATCGCCTAGATGCGTGACGCCCTGCATAATGGGAGTAAGCCACTCGGAGCGCGCCGCAAAAAAAATATCGGAAACGCGCGCGTCGAACGGCAGCAGCCAGTGGTACTGCTTCCCGATGTCCGCTATTTTCGCAAAGGCCAGCGCGAATAAAGCGTATAAAAAAAGAACGAGGAAAAAGTCCCCGCCAAAAAACATCCGTGCATTCTTGAATAACTGCCGCATATTAGAACAAAACAATAAGTACCGTGATCACCCACCCCACCGAAACCACCAACGCGGCGGCGGCGGCCATATCTTTGAGATCTTTGATCTCTTCCAGCGACGCCGGCAACACCACATTCATCGCGCGCTCAAGGGCGGTATTTAAAAGCTCCGCGCCAAGCATCAGCGCTCCGGCGATCACCAACGCAACTTTTTCCCACCCCGCCATGGGCTTGACAAGTATGAGCACGAGCGAGACAAGCACGAGCCCGAACATGATACGAAAATTCTGCTCCGTACGCAGCGCATGGTCAAAACCCGCAAACGCATGAGTAAAGCTTTTTTTAAGACGATGCAGGTCTATCATGATACGTATCTTAGCATGTTTCCATGAACGCCCGGAACAGCGCCATGATGCGCCGCGTCCGGGGTCCCACGTTCCCGTTCCCTATCTTTGTACCATCAATGCGCGTCACCGGCACAACATCCTTATTGGTCGCGGTAATGAATGCCTCGTCAGCTTCCCAGACTTCTTTCATCGGCACATCTCTTTCTCTGACCTGGAAATACCTCCGCGCACGCGCGATAACTTTATTGCGTGTGACACCTTTGAGCACGCCATCTTTGGGCGTGACAAGCGTGTCGCCGCGGAATATGAAAAAATTGCTGGTGGACGCTTCAAGCACATCCCCTTCCCACACGTACAGGATCTCAAACGCGCCGCGGGCACGGAGTTTCTTCTGCAAGGAAACGGCATCAAAATAGTTCAATGTTTTCACCTCGGGATGTTCGCGACGATATTCGTGCGTCATGAGTGTCACGCCGTGCGTATATGCGTGCGGCGGCGGCAATTCCAGTTTGGTCGCCAGGATATACAGCGTCGGCGTATGTTTATGAAACCGGATGCCGCCGATCGCCGGTCCGCCCGTCAACACAACGCGAATCGCGGCTTCCGAAAAACCGTTCTTTTTCACCAGCGTCAGCATAACGCGCAGAAGTTTTTCCTTTGCGATCGGCATGCGAACACCGAGCGCCCGCGCTGCTTTTTCCGTTCGTGCGAAGTGTTCGTTAAACAAAAACGGTGTCCCGCGGTATGTCCGTATCACGTCAAACGCCCCGTACCCGCGCAACACACCGATGTCAGTGACCGAAACCTTTGCATTTTTCTCCGGAATAATTTTTCCGTTCAGATAACAATAGGTCATGTCAGTAATGCTGCAAGCTGTCCTGCTTTTACAACGCTTAATTCATATATTCTTCCTTCCATATCACGAAGCGTCAGGTCATGTATCTGTTCGTGCGTGTAATCCGGCACATAGCTGGTCGCACCGCAGCAGTCGGAAACGATGATAGTTTTGTACCGCCGATAGTGCGCGCCTTCGGTCGTTGCGCGCACGCAGTTATTGGTGAGAACACCACACATGACAAGCGTGTCAACTCCCAGCGTGCGCAAAATGGTATCGAGATTGGTGTCTAAAAACACATCATATTTGTCCTTCCGGACGACGACATCCTCCGAGCGCGGCGCAAGTTCCGCGACGATCTCCCACCCTTTCGTGCCGACGATGCACGCACGCACATCATCCCCCTCGCCCGCTTCGGCGTTCGATTTATCGGGATTGATGCTGTGTTGGGTGTATACAACCGGAACGCCGCGCGTGCGCGCGTACTGTATCAACATATCTATTCTGCCGACCAACGTATCATCCAGCATCTGGCAGGCGTAGGGCGACATGTCTTTTATAAAATCATTCTGGCAATCAATGACCAATAATGCAGGTCGCATAAAAATTTAATGTCAATGTTAAAATTTTGAGCGGGTAGCGGGAATCGGACCCGCGTTTTCAGCTTGGGAAGCTGACATAATGCCACTATACGATACCCGCACTAATTTCCAAACAACGTCGCGCGCCAATGGGAAATATTGTTGCTAATTGTGGACCGTGAAGATGTTGCCGAGGTTTCCTCCATCGCGGTGTTTGACGCACTCCCAGGACGCGCAAGGATTACCGTCGTCTCCCCTTCTTTTTGCACATTCAGCCGCTTGCGCGCCTCTTTTTCCGCATACGATCTATCTTCCAGACGCTCGACCATCGCCTCTAAGCCTTCATTTTTCGCTTTGAGCGCGTCGATCTCCTCTTGGATATTTGAACTTTTCTTGGTTATCTGGTATTTTTCATACGAGGCGTTATAAAGCTTATACGCCAAAATACCCAGTGCCGCAACAAGCACAGCCCCAAACACCAGCGGAAGGAAGATCCGTTTCACTTTTCTATTATATGATGAAACTCAAGAAAGTCGCAAAAATATTCTGGATCACGGTTGTCGTGCTCGTTATCGTTTCCATGGTGCTCTTTACCGTGATGCCGTTGCTATTTTTGTAATACCTTAAAGTACACTTCCGGCGGAATATTCACTCTGCCAAGGGCTTTCATCTTCTGTTTGCCCTTTTTTTGTTTCTCCAGGAGCTTGCGCTTTCTGGTATAGTCGCCGCCGTAGAGGTACCCCGTCACATCTTTCCGCAGCGCCTGAATGTCGGCGCGGGCGATGATATGCCCTCCGAGCGCCGCCTGCAGAGACACCGCAAACAGCTGCTTAGGAATGATCTCTTTGAGTTTTTCTACCAGCGTCCTGCCGCGTTTTTCCGCCTGTGCGCGTGGCACGATCTGTGCAAATGGCTCAACCAGGTCGCCCGCAACTAGAATGTCCATTTTCACAAGATCATTGGGAACAAAACCGGTCACCTCGTAGTTGAGTGACGCGTACCCCGATGTCGCCGATTTTAAACGGTCGTAAAAATCAACGATAATTTCCGCCAGCGGCGCTTCGTACAACAGCAGGACCTTGGTTGAAGAAAGATATTGCGTGTCTTTGTAAACGGCGCGCGCTTCGTCCAAAAGCTTCATCACCGGCCCCAGGTACTCGCTTTCGGTAAGTATTTCCACCTTCGCGTACGGCTCCGAAAATCCGACGATCTGCCCCTGGTCCTTCACCTGGCTTGGCGACCATATCAACTCCGTCGCACCATTGCGCAAATGTATCTCGTACGAAACGGACGGCGTCGTGATCAGCGGTACAATGCCGTACTCGCGCCCCAGACGGTCGCGAATAATGTCCATATGGAGCACGCCCAAAAACCCGCAGCGAAACCCGCGCCCGAGCGCATCGGATTGTTCCGGTTCGTACTGGAATGACGCATCATTCAGCTTGAGCTTTGAAAATGCATCGCGCAGGATGTCAAAGTCATCCGCGCTTTCGGGAAAAAAACTGGCAAACACCACGCGCTGCGGCTCGCGGTACCCCGGTAACGACGATGCAGTAGGAGTTCGCTCAAGCGTAATAGTATCCCCCACCCGCACGCTTCCGATCTCTTTTAAACCTGTTGCGAGATATCCTATCTCGCCTGCGTACAGCATAGCCGCTTGCTCAAACCCCGGTTTGAATATGCCAACCTCCAGCGCCTCCGAGCGAGCGCCCGATGCCATACAGCGCACCGTGTCGTGCGGTTTCACACTGCCGTCCACCAGACGGATATTTGCGACAACACCTTTATACGTGTCGTACGACGAGTCGAAAATGAGCGCTTTGAGGGGCGCATGCGCGGTGCCGGCCGGCTGCGGAATATCACGCACGATGCGCTCTAAAAGTTCCGGCACACCCTCCCCTGTTTTTCCCGAAATGCGCAAAACGGTTTCGGGCGAAACGGCAAGGAGTTTTGCAATTTCTTCCGTCACTTCTTCCACGCGCGCGTTGGGCAGATCGATCTTGTTCACCGCCGGAATGATGCGTAAATTTTGCTTTTGCGCCTGTTCAAGATTTGCGATCGTTTGCGCTTGTACGCCTTTGGTTGCGTCCACCACCAGCACCGCCCCCTCCACCGCCGCAAGCGAACGGGATACTTCGTAGCCGAAATCCACGTGCCCGGGCGTGTCTATCAAATTCAGCATGTACCGCCCGCCGCCGGGAGCGTCGTACATCATGCGCACCGGCTGCATCTTGATGGTAATGCCGCGTTCACGCTCGATGCTCATGGTGTCCAACACCTGCTCCTGCATCTTTCGTTTCTCGATCGTATGCGTCAGCTCCAAAAGACGATCGGCAAGCGTGGACTTGCCGTGATCAATGTGCGCAATAATGCAAAAATTTCTGATGTGTGCTTGGTCCATACATGGTCAGGACGCACCGTATCACACTTTCGCCGTAGTTACAATTTATCCGGGGTGTCCGTGGATATGGGAAAGATGCGGGAAAGGAATATTTTTTTCACCGGGAGGAAGAATGCCTGCCGGAATATGAAAAATTCGGGAATTTTTAAAAGGTATGCCACTACACCGTACGCGGTAATGCCGGCGACAAATGCCCCCACGCCCTGGAGAAAGATTCCCAAGAACGTCTGCATGTTCACGACAGAGGAAAGCATGACCAGCGCCGGATAGACCACAAGAGCCATGGCAAGCGTCGCAATATTGATACGCGTAAGCGATCGAAGTATCGGCACGGAGTCGAACGGCACCACGGCGCGCGACAACGCGAAATACAACCATAAAAGATTTATAACGGACGACAAGGAAAACGCAAGCGGCAGCGCAAGAATCGTTGCGTCAAGGTCGCTCACGCGAAACAGCGCGCTCACCGCATGCGCGAACGCGCCGTCCGCGCGCATAAGATGCAGGAAATAAAAGCTAAGGCCGATGTTCACAAACACCGAACATATGTTGATGAACACCGGAGTTTTGGTGTTGTGCAGCGCGTAGAACGCGCGCACGAACAGCGGCACCAGCGACTGCGCGAAAATGGAGAGCGCGAACGCTCCCAGCACCGCGGCGGTCAGGCGCGTATCTTCCCACGAAAATTCTCCGTACCCGAACAGAACACGCACGATCTGCGCCCGCTCCAGAATAAGAAATACGGATACCGGAATGACCAAAAATAGGATCTGATTCACCGCAAGATAGAACTCGTCCAGGAACGACCGCATATCCCGCCGCGCAAAGCTCGCCGACAGCAGCGGAAACACGGCACTGACGAATGCAAACGCGATAATGCCGATGGGTACGTACTGCAGGTCGTTGGCAAAGTTGAACACGGCAATGCTTCCCGCCGATATGGTGGATGCCATTGCGGTAATAACAACAAAATTGAACTGCTGTGCCGCAAGTCCGACGGTGCGCGGCAAGGAAAGCCGGATGATCGCGCGCAAACCCGGATGCCACAGGTCAAACAGCGGACGAAATGAAAACCCCAGACGAAAAAGCGATGGCAACTGAATACCCAGGTGCAGGAGCGCACCAAGCACCACACCCAGCGCCAGCCCTTGTGCGCCAAATGGACCGACAAAGAATAAGGCGCCGATAATAATGCCGAGATTATACATCACCGGCGCAAGCGCAAAGCTAAAAAACATCTTGTGCGTCTGGAGAATACTGCTCACGATATTGGAAACGCCAAGCAAAACCGCGCTGACAAACATGATACGCGCAAGCTCCACGGTGAGCGCCTGCTTCGTATCGTCAAAGCCGACTGCGATAAGGCCGATGAGTTGGGGAGCGAATATGATGGCGCCGCAGGAAAAAATAATGAGCAGCGCCGCAAACACCGTCAGCACCACGTTCACCAGCCGCCATGCTTCCGCGCGGTCGCGCACGAGATACTCCGCGAATACCGGAATGAACACGGAACTCAGCACGCCCACGATGAGAATGTTGTATAAAAAATCGGGAATGAGGAATGCGGTAAAGTACGCGTCCAGCGTGTCACCCGCCCCGAATTCTCCGGCAAAGATCCTATTCCTGACAACCCCCAGGAGCTTTGACAGTAGCGAAAAGAACCCGATGGTGAGCGCGGCGGACAGGACGATCCGATATTCCCCTTGAAGAACCTTCGCAAGCATCAGCGGTATCTGATAGTGAACGAAAGGTTGCGGGTGAGCGCGCCACGATACTCCCCCGAAAATCCGGACTCCCCACTGGCAACGAGCGTCGCGCCCACCGGCGGCGTTGCCGCAAAAGTAAGTTCCGCGCCAAGAGACGGCTGCGCGTAAAATACCGACGGAAGCGTTTTGTCCGCTCCCTCGGATGCGGCGCGCACTGGCACCGCATACAGATAGATAAGCCGGGTTGTTCTGCCGGACGTGAGCGTCACGAAACTGCCGAATACCGCTTTCCCCGATTCCTCAAAGACCGTAACGCCGCTCTTTTCATCAAAAGAACTGTTTCGTTCTCCCGCGGCAACATCGTCATCCACAACAAAACGCGCGGCGGCATAGTCGATGGGGTCGGACACGGAGCCTCCATCCGAACCGGACGACTCCAGGAGCACGGAGCCGCGCGGCGCATACGCCCTGACATATGCCATGCGCGGCATCGCTTCGCGCGACGCAAGTTCCACCACCAGCGTCGCCATCACCGTGCCGTCTTCGCCAATGTCAAGCTGCTTTGCAATGCGCGCCGTGACCGGCATGCGCGCGGCGTGGACATTTCCTCCGCCGGTGTCGCTCACCGCAAACGCCGAAAAATCCGCTCCGGCGGCTTGGGGGAGCGCACCATCCCATCCCCGCGCGACGATCTCGTCTTCCCATGCGGCATCTCTCACCCATGCCATAATATGTTTTTCATGCGCTGCATCGCCCAGTGCCGCAAACATGTCACGTGTGGCATCTTTCGCAAACAAACCACGCAGAACATCGGGCATTGCCCCGATCGCCGCGGCGCGCTCCACCGCGGTGCCGTGCAAAAGAGCGGAAAAGCTCTCCGCGTTCACCGTGATGCCGTGTGCTGTTGTGCTAATGCCGGTGTGCGAAAACAGATCGGCAAATAACTTTTCACTTACCGCAACAACCCCCTCGGCCCGTGTGCCGCTTGCGGCCTCGTACAGCATTGCGATCTTTTGCGCAGAGAGCGGAAAGTCCGGAAACCAGTTCGCGTCATGCATGCTCCATGCCGTCGTAACTTTTTTCAAAGGAGCGGGCGGAACAACGTTCAGACGCAGTTGCCCGTCCAGGTTATACACATCATCAAACATAATATCCGTGATCATGCCGTGCTCCGCCGTCACAACGCCATATGCGGTGATCGTTCCGCCGGTCGGCCGCGGACGCGTAGAATCCTGTACAACAATAAGAAACTTCCGCGGTTGATCCACTCCTAAAACCCACGCAAATAACTCGGCGCGGCGCGTAAGTTCCTCTATCTGCTCGCGAGCGCGGGATAACCGCGGCAAAAACGCGGCAACCTGGTCGCGCATTTCGGAAC
>ERZ1292623.3230-Hain-H51-01um-R1-3230-length-14001-cov-5_pt1 | contig 14001 bp, 23 predicted proteins | sample MGYA00564398_ERZ1292623 | MGnify/ENA primary metagenome ERZ1292623 (study PRJEB36523, sample SAMEA6512633) | groundwater metagenome | collected 2019-01-07 | study: AquaDiva: Metagenomics assemblies of 32 groundwater samples
GATGTGGTGAATACAGAAGAGTTTGTAAGAAAAGGTGGAGGAAGGTCTAATATTGTTAAATTTAAAAAGTTAGATGAATTCTAAAAGCAACACGACAATGCGACAAACACGCGTGTGAGCTATTTAAACAACTATTTCTTAATTTGTTAAGGAGGTGGTTAATATGTTAGATTTAAGCTTAAACAATATAGAGAGATTATTGAGTATACAGTTGAGAAGTTTACCTTTAGATGAAAGTAAATCTAAAAAGGTGAGACCATGTTAGATATATATAATAAAAAAGATATAAGATATTTATGTGAGAATGATGAAATAACTTTGCAGGAAGAAGCTTTTATGGAAGGTTACTGCGAAGATGAAGATTTTGATTAAATTTTTTTATTTTTAATTTAAATTTAAAGACTGGAAAGTTTATAAAGTTATAACTGTGATAACAAATTAATAGGAAAATGGAAATTTTAACCGAATTAAGAAAATTTACCATAGGCCATATTTGTTAAATAATAAAACTTTTTTCTGTAAAACGATTTATTTATAAAATCTTTTTATATTTAAATATCTATGAAAATTTTAGCTTTTACTGATTTACATGGAGATGAAGTAGCCCTAAATAAGATTATTAATAAAGCTCAAAAAGAAAATCCTAATTTACTAATTTGTGCTGGAGATCTTTCTAATTTTGGACATAATTTAAAAAAATTAGTTTTAAAATTAGCAGAAATTAAAATTCCTTTATTGATTATATCGAGTAATCATGATTTTGAAGACGAATTAAAAATTATTTGTTCAAAACTTGATAATGTAATTTACTTAGACAAAACAAGTTATCAATTAGATAAATATTTATTTTTTGGTTACGGCGGCGGAGGTTTTTCATATTTTGATAAAGAATTTGAAGCTGTTGCAAACAAATTTAAAAAAACTATTGAAGAAGATTCAAAAATAATTTTAATAACACATGCACCACCTTATGGAACTTCTTTAGATAGATTAGATATAGGATATTGTGGAAGTAAATCTATTAGAAATTTTATTAAAGAAGTTAAACCTATATTAAATATTTGTGGTCATTTACATGAAAATATGAATAAGAAAGATAGAATAAATAAAACTTTGATTATTAATCCAGGAAAAACCGGAGAGATAATCAATATATAAATAAAAAAACAAAAAGAAGAATAAAATAAGAACTATAAGAATTTATCTTCTTTTAGTTGTTTTTTTAGCAGCTCTTTTTCTTGCAGCCATATTAAAATCACCTCTTTTTTTACCCTAAATATAATTAGGAATAAAATATTTTTTATATCAATTTTAATGTGTTGATTGTATTTAAATGTTTCGTTTTTTTTTATTTTTATAAAAAATTTTTAAGAATTTTATAAAAATTAAATTTTAAACGGCGTAAAAATAAATGAAATTAATTTTATTATAAATGGCATTAAATTTAATATGATCAAAAGTAAACTAAATAAACTAACTGTAATAAATATTTTATCTAATTTCTTAGTATCTTTAATAAAGTAAGATAATAAAGTTCTAAACATTCTTCCACCGTCGATAGGACCTAGTGGTAATAAATTGAATAACCCCACACCGAAACTTATTATAAAAAGCCATTGTAATAATATTGAAAACCAAAACAAAGATTTAGGTAAAAAATTTCCATATTTATTTATAACGGATTCTTTAATGTCTACACTAACAGGAGAAATAGCAACACCAATATAACCTTTATCATTATTTTTTGGATTTGCTGCAGCAATCATATTAAAATTACTTTCATTAGTTGTTAATGTAATTCGTTCATTAGGTTTAATTTCTTTTAAAGTATTTATAAAATCTTCAACATTATTAATTTTTATTCCATTTACTGCGGTAATTACATCACCCTGTTTTATACCGGCATTCATTGCAGGATAATTTTTCTCTAAATTATTTATTTGAACACCTTCACTTTGGATTAAAGATGCGCTTGCTGGAAAAACTAAAAATATTGCTATTAAAAATATTAAAAGAGCTAAGATTATATTTGAAAAAGGACCTGCTGCAAAAATACTTAATTGGGCTAATTTATTTTTCTTAATCATTTGTTTTTCATCAGGTTCGACGAAAGCTGCTAATATTGGACCAAGAAAAGCAAAACCAGAAGATTTTACTTTAACCTTATGTAATTTAGAAAAAACACCGTGTGAAAATTCATGAATAACTGCGACAATAAAAATAGAGATAATCCAATGCCAAAAAGATAATGTAGGTAAACCGGGAATTTTAATCCCAGGAAGTAATGGTGCCACAACTGGCGGTGCTCCTGGTAAAGTAAAAATCTTTATAGCACCGTCTACCAATATATAAAACATAAATATCATACCAATAACTCCAACTAATACCCCAAATATACCTAAAACTCTTAAAAACTTCGGGAAAAATTTAGAGAACTTTTCCATTAATTTTATACCTCTCTTAGTTTTATAAAGCGCAAATATCCCCCCTTGTACTTCAAATTTATTTCTATTTTTAATAAAGAATAGAAGGAGTATACCATAAAATATTACTGCAAATAATATATCATAATTAACCATTTTATTTAGACTTCTTGATAGGTCTCAACGATTTGTTACCACATCTTCTACAAGAAATTTTTCTTTGAAGTACTTTTGAGATAGGTGCTCTTATTTTTGTTTTACATTTTCTACAAACAAATACATTATGGAATAGACGTCCTGTTGCTTCTGGAAATTTTACCATTTTTTTATTTAATTTGTTTTAAAATTTTTTCACCTAGTATTATCCAATATGAAACTTGAGCACCTTCTTTTACTTGATCTTTTAATTCTTCGGGAATTTTAAGATCAAAAGTTTCATAAGTTTCATTGTCCATAACATTTACGATATTTTCTTGTATTGATAAAACTTGTGCACTCTTTTTATTTATTATAGGAACCTCTACTTTTTCACCGTCTATAAGTAATTTAATTATTTTTTGGTCGTCTATCAAACTAACCGCCGATACTCTATATTTTGCATGACCGTGCCTTCCAGTACTAGATTTTTGGATGGTTTTGATTACACAAGCTTTATTATCAAATATTACATTACTACCTACTTTTAATTCACCTATACTTTCTATTTTTTTATCCATTTCAAATAAAAATAATTATTTCGTTTATAAAATCTTTGTTTTTATTTTTTTATTATTTTAGAATAATTTTCGCACCATTCAGATATTTCTTTTGATTTTCTAAAACTTAAGTCAACTGCACCTATCAAAAAAGGATTGTATTGTATATTCGGATAAAATCGGTTATATTGTTCGATAAGATTCTTTTTTTCTTTTGCCAATAATGAAATATTAGCATTATTTATATTCATCATCCATATATTAGTTGGATCTAATTTTTGTATTAATCTCCCTTTCTTTTCAAGTTCTTGTAATATTTTAACATTTAATAAATTACTTGATAGATTAAACAAACCTTGTGAATCATAGTTTCCATTAAATTCATAATAAAAACTATCAAATAATTGGTATTGGAATCCTAAAATAAAAATTAAATTACCAATATCTTTATTAGGAATTCCTTTATATCCTTTCTCTTCAGATGCATAAAATAATAACAAAATTATTTCTTCGTCTAACATTTTTATTTTTTAGTTTTTTTATAACACTTTTATTAAGTCTAAATAAAATTTTTCTTCGATATCTTGATTAACCTTCTTGGTTAATATTTCTAAAATTTGTTTATCATAGTAATTTAATAAATTATCCCCATAAGGTTTATATTCTAATCCTAAGAATCTTATAAAAATCTTTCCTAAAACTATTATAATAATGTTTTGTATTTTCATTTTCCATTAAAGAATTTATTTCTTTTTCTTGAACTTTAATTATAGAATTATAAAAGCTTAATAAAAGATTTATTGCGCGATCAATACGATCTGAAGAGGTATTACTATCCTGTTCGCTTAATCTAATCTGTTCAGTGACTGTTCCATAAGTATCTTGTACTCTCTTTTCCAATTCATTTACCATTTCATATAAATATAATAGATATTACCTTATATATTTTTCTATTATAAAGTGATTACAAAAGATAAATTAAAATAACAAGACTTAAATAAAAATAAACTTTTAAAAATCATAAAATGGTACAAGTCAAAAAAGGAGATTTTATAGAATTAGATTTTATAGGAAGGTTAAAAGAAAATAATAAAATATTTGATTTAACTGATGAAAAAGTAGCCAGAGACAACAATATTTATAATCCTGAAGTTAGATATAAACCTATAGTAATTTGTGTTGGAGAAAAAAATGTTGTTCCTAGTTTAGATAAATCTTTAGAAGGAAAAGAAACAGGAAAAAATTATAAGATAGATGTTAACTTAGAAGAAGGTTTTGGGAAAAAGGATCCAAAATTAATAAAATTAGTCTCGATAAATTCATTTAGAAAACAAAACATTAATCCAGTAGTAGGACTTCAAGTTAGCATAGATGGAATCTTTGGGATTATAAGAAGTGTTAGTGGTGGCAGAGTTTTAGTGGATTTTAATCATCCATTATCTGGAAAGGACTTAGTTTATGAATTTAAGATTAATAGAATGATAGAGGATTTAAAAGAAAAAGTTATGAGTTTTATAAGTCTTAATTTAAATTTACCTGTAGATTTATTTGAAGTTAATCAACAAGAAGATAAAATCATGATAGATTTAAAAGAACTGGATAAAAAATTAACAGTTAGTGTTAAAGAAAAAATAAAAGATGAATTAAAGAGAGTTGTTCCAGAGTTAAAAGAGATAGAATTTAAAACTGAAAATAAAAAAGAAGAGGGTATTAAATAAAAATAAATAATCACTCTAAAATAAATAAATTTAAATATAAGTTTAACTCTTATTTATCATTCTTTTTAAAGAGGGTATAAAAAAATGGATATGTTAAGACCTTTTACAACAACAAAAAACATAGATATAGATCTTAAACTTCAACCTCAAAGAACCCATCTCATCGATGAAGAATTGGAAAAATTACTTTCTAAACAAAAAGCAAAAATAAAAGTAGTTGGTACCGGTGGTGCAGGTAATAACACAATAAATAGAATTTTTGAAGTTGGTGTTAAGGGCGCTGAAACTATTGCTATAAACACTGATGCTCAAGATCTACTTTATACAAATGCTAGTGTTAAAATTCTGATAGGCAGAGAAGTAACCCAAGGTTTGGGTGCTGGAAGCATACCTCAGGTTGGAGAAGAAGCAGCTAGAGAGAACGAACATGATATAAAACAAAGTTTACAAGGTGCTGATATGGTATTTATTACATGCGGTTTAGGTGGAGGTACTGGAACAGGTTCAGCTCCAATAATTGCTGATACTGCTAAGAAAGCAGGAGCTTTAACTGTAGGTATTGTTACACTACCTTTTGCTATGGAAGGTAACAGAAGATTTGAAAATGCTATGATAGGTTTAGAGAAATTAGAGCATATAGTAGATACTTTAATTGTAATCCCGAACGATAAATTGCTTGAATTAGCTCCTGATTTGCCTTTACATACTGCATTTAAAGTAGCAGATGAAATTTTAACAAATGCTGTAAAAGGAATTGCAGAATTAGTTACAAAAGCTGGTTTAGTTAATTTAGATTTTGCCGATATCAGAACTGTAATGGGTAATGGTGGAGTTGCTTTAATCGGTGTTGGTGAAAGTGATTCAGAAAATAGAGCACTTGAAGCAGTAGAAAAGGCTATCCAAAATCCTTTGTTAGATGTTGATATTACAGGTGCAAGTGGTGCTTTAATCAATATTGCAGGTGGTAAAGATTTAACTTTGGATGAAGCTAGAAAAGTTGTCGAATCTGTTTCTGAGAAGATAGCAGAAGATGCAACTTTGATTTGGGGAGCTCAGATTTCAGAAGATTTGGAAGATACATTAAGAGTTATGTTAATTGTAACTGGTGTAAATTCGCCTCAAATATTTGGTTATAGAAATTCAACTGTTGCAAAGAAGAAAAAAGAAATTGAAGAAGAATTAGGTATTGAATTTTTTCAATGAATAAATTTAAAATTCTTTGATAATTTCAATTGCTAGCTGTAAAAGAATGTTGTCTTCGGGATTTTCTAAATAATATTTATTATGATTAAGTATATTTTCTAGAGATATGGTATCAGTTTTTTCATCAATTATATAACCTTGATCATAATAATTTTTCATGAATTTATAAATAGCTCTAACTGCTACATACTCTTGCCAACGTAATGCTATTTGTAATGATGGAAGTAAATTTTTTAATTTTTCCAATGGCAATGCATCTTGATTTCCTATTATAAATTGATATCCTTTTTTTATAGCCATATATTCTCTAGGAGGTAATTCTCTTTCTAATGTAGGTAATAGTCCTCCTAAGCTATTTATAGTAGTTGATGTTTGGTGGTACATTTTTAATTTACTTAAAATTTTTAAATAGTATATAAAACTTTGTTTAATTTATAATAAAAACTTTTATAAAGATATATTTTTTAATGGAATTATGGAGTTTGGAGAATTTCAGAAACCTAGTATCTGGAGTAAATTTAAAAGATTTGCAATAGAAAGTAAAAGAGTTTTTAGAGTTACTAAAAAACCAACTAAAGATGAGTATAAAATTATTGTAAAAGTTACTTCAATAGGTTTATTAATAATAGGGGCTATCGGATTTATTATTGCAGTTATTTTGCAAATAAAAAAGTAAAATGATTTTTGCCTTAAGAACAACAGCAAATCGAGAAGACCAAGTAATGGATTTCGTTATAGAGAACTCTAAAAAAAAGAACTTAGAAATATTTAGTTTGATAAGGCCGCATGACTTAAGAGGTTATATATTTATAGAAGCTATAAGTAAAGAAGAAGCTGAACAAGCATTCCGCGGAGTTCCTTATGCTAGAGGTATTTTACCTAAACCTATTGATTATAAAGAGATAGAACATATGCTAGAACAAATTAAAGTTCAAGTAAACATAAAAAATAAGGATATAGTAGAGGTAATTTCAGGACCTTTCAAAAGAGAAAAAGCTAAAGTCATTAAAATAGATAAAACAAAAGAAGAAGTAGTAGTTGAATTATTAGAAGCAGCAGTTCCAATACCTTTAACTTTAAAATTAGATTCAGTTAAAGTAATAAGAAGGGAAGAGGAAGAAAAAGATGAGTAAAGAAACAGTTGAATTATTGGTAGAAGGAGGTAAAGCAACTTCTAATGCACAAATGGGACAACGTCTAGGTCCTTTAGGCATTAACATTAAAAATTTATTAGAGGATATTAATAAAAAAACAGCTGGATTTAAAGGTATAAAAGTTCCTGTTAAAGTCATTATTGATACTAATACTAAATCTACTGAAATATATGTTGGAACCCCGCCGACTTCTGAACTTATTAAAAAAGAATTAAATTTAGAGAAAGGTTCTGGTAGGCCTGATATAGATAAAGTTGGAAATTTGGCAATAGAACAAGTTATTAAAATTACAAAGATGAAATATGATACTATGTTGTTAAATGATTTAAAGGGAGGGGTTAAAAGTGTTATAGGAAGTTGTAATTCAATGGGTATTTTAGTAGAAGGTTTGGATGCAGTAGCAATTAATCAAGAGATAGATAATGGTAAGTTTGATGATGTGATTAAATCAGAGAAAACAGACGTAAGCGAAGAAAAAAAATTAGAAATGCAAAGTAAATTAGAAAGTGTTAGATTAGAATTACAAAAAGAGCTGGAAAAAGCTAAGATAGAAGCTGAGAAAATAAAACCTACTGAAGTTAAAGCTGAAGTAAAAGTGGGTGAAGAAGTAAAAGCTGAAGAGAAAGTCGAAGAAAAGGTTGATGTTAAAGGAAAAGTTAAAGAGAAAGGAAAAGAAAAAGTTAGAGAAAAGAAGAAATAAAAATTAGTTATAAAAGTTTAGATGAAGCACTTAGAATTATCGATGATTTCTTTAAAAAATTAAGTAACCATAAATTTATAAATAATTGATTTCTAAAAACAAATTGGGGTTGTAAGATAGCCTGGTTTAGTCTCTCGGCTTTGGGAGCCGAAAGCCCCGGACATGATAAAAAACATGGGGGAATTCAAATCCGGGCAACCCCATTTTACAATCAAAAACTTTTTAAAATAACAATATGTTATATAAAAATGTCAAAAACAAAAAAAGTTGGTAGTACTGGTAGATTTGGGGTAAGATACGGGCTAAAAGTTAGACAAAGATTATTAGAAATAGAAAATAAACAAAAAGCATTTTATAAATGTCCTAATTGTCATAAAATAAAAGTAAAAAGAGTTTCAGTTGGAATTTGGCAATGCAATAAATGTGATTTAAAATTTGCTGGAAAAGCTTATAGTTTTAAATGAACTTTTAGAAAAAGTTTAATCAAAAATAAAAAAATGGTAACTTATAAATGTTTTAATTGTGACAAAATTATTAAATACGAAGATCTTAGAAAAAGAATTCGATGCCCTTATTGTGGAAGTAAAATTTTATTTAAACCAAGAGTTGTTAATATAAAAGTTAAAGCTGTCTAATAACATTTTAAAAAAGCTTAAAACAAATTAAATAAAAATGGAAAAAATCAATAAAGAAGTTGAAGAAAAAATAGCTCATTTACAATTGATAGAACAAAATTTACAAAATTTTTTACTGCAAAAACAAACTTTTCACTCGCAACTTTTAGAATTAGAGAATGCTTTAAGTGAATTAAAAAATTTGAAAGAAAAACCTTATAAAATTATTGGTAATATAATGATACTAACAGATAAAGATAAATTAGAAAAAGATTTAAATTCAAAAAGAGAAATAATTAACTTAAGAATAAAAAATATTGATAAGCAAGAACAAAAATTAAAAGAGAGATCTAATGAACTTCAAACAGAAGTTATGAAAGAACTTAAAAAAAATGAATCAAGTTGAAACTAAAGATTCTGTAAAAGAAGTTATAGAACTTCTATCGCAAATTGAAAATGATTATACTGTTCCTAAAAACGTTAGAAGTAAGGTCAAGTATGCTTATGTTGCTTTACAAGATGCTACAAAGAGTTTAGCAGTAAGGATTGATAAATCTTTACAAGAGTTAGATGAAATTTCAGACGATCCTAATATGCCTATTTACACCAGAACACAGATTTGGAATGTAGTAAGTATGCTAGAAAGTATAGAATAGAAATGTTTATATATTTGTTTATTATTTAAGAATAATAAGGTAAAAATTAAAAATGAGGAAAATTTTAAAGCAAATTGGTAAAACATTTGGTGGTTCTCGAGAGGATTATCCTGAAGAATTTGAAGATGATTATTTAGAGATAGATACAAAAAGTGATATTAAGAACAAAGCGAAAATTTTTGTAAGGCCTTTTGTTGTGGAAAATTTTGATGATATTAGGGGAATTTTGGACAGCTTAAGGGAGGGTTATACTATTGCACTTATAAATATTAAGCCTATAAAAGATAGGGATATGGTTGAATTAAAAAGAGTAGTTAATAAACTTAAGAAAACATGTGATGCTATTGAAGGGGATATAGCTGGTTTTGGAGAAGACTGGATTGTTGTAACCCCAACTTTTGCTCAAATTTATAGAAGCTCGCAAACAGAAGAAGTTAAGGAAGATTAATGATATTCTTAGAAAGAAAGCCTGAACAAGGAAAAAGATAAATTTTTTAAACTTATTTTAATTCTTAATTATCATGGATAAATTAAAAAACCAACCCTGCCCTATATGCAGAAAAAATACTTTAACTTTGACAGAAGAAGAAGTTGATGTACCTCATTTTGGGAAAACTTATTTATTTTCTATGATTTGTGAGGATTGCAAATATCATCAATCAGATGTCGAATCTGCTGAACAAAAAGAACCTTGTAGATTGACTATTATGATAGATAGCGAAAAAGACATGAATATTAAAATTGTTAAATCTTCTAATGCTTCTATTAAAATACCTGAATTAAGGGTAAGTGTAGAATCTGGACCAGCATCTGATGGTTATATTAGCAATGTTGAAGGAGTTTTAGACAGATTTAAAAAAATAATAGAGGGAGAAAGAGACGAAGCAGAAGAGGATGATATAAAGAAAAAAGCCAAAAATCTGTTGAAGAAAATTTGGAAAGTTAAATTAGGCGAGATTCCAATAAAAGTTATAATAGAAGATAAATCTGGAAATTCTGCTATTATTAGCGATAAAGTTAAAGTTGAAAAGTTGAAATAAAAAATAAATTAAGAAATAGTAAATTATATAAAGATAAATAATATAATATTATTATGGAAACAGTAACGATTACAAAGGTTGAATATGAAAAGTTAAAGAGATTAGAAGAACTTGATTTTGATTTAATTAGACAATTTGCTAGCAGTTTACAAGATCTAAAAAAAGGTCAATTTAAGAGACTTGCTTAGAGATATCTTCTGCTATTTTTCTAAATTTATCTAAATGCTCTTTTATGTTATATCAAAATAGTGCTGGTAGTATACATTATTTATAACAAACCTTGGTCTAATAATTCATCCCATGTAAGTTCATTTAAAACAACTAAAGCTTCCTTAAAAGTTATAATGGGTTTTTCAAATTTAGCTACATCTTCGATAGCAATTCTTGGACAAGCTATTTCAACAAAAGCTTCAACATCATAAAAATTTAATAATTTATCATTGGTAATTTCAGCGATGCTTAAAGTTATAACTTCTTTTCCAAGTTTCTTAAATTTTTCTTTTAAAAGTTTTTCAGAACCGAACTTTTGTCCGTGTTTTAATCCTATAATTAATCCAATTTTATTTGCATTTTTAACTCTTTCAATTGCAATTGCTCTTTGTTTTATTATTTTATTTCTTAAATCTTGCATAGATTCTATTTTTTTATTATAAGGATCTAGTAAAAAAACTGGTTGTTTAACAGCTAAAGCTGCACCCAATGCATGAAATTTATTAGCTATTACTAAAAAAGCATCAGCATTAATTTTTTTTAAACCATTATATTCACAACCCAAAACTTGGCCGTCATAAAAAGCATGTCCTTTTGCATCAGGAATAAAAACATTTTTATTGTTTTTTTCTAAAATTTCTTTAACTTTTTTAAGTTGATCTAAATGTTGTACTGAAGAAGCTATCCCAATATTTTTAAAATTTTTTAGCAAAGGTAAAGTTTTTTCCATTAAACCATTAATCTTTCCTTTAAACCTAGTTTCTAAATATAAAATTGGAAAATCAACTTTCATAAAAGGTGCATGTCCGTATAAAATTATTAAATCCGCATTAAGAGATTTAGCTTCATTTATTGCAACATCACAAGCTCCCCAGCAATGCTCTCCAGATACGATAACTTCTGCATCAGTTTTAGTTTCTATTAAATTAATTAATCTAGATGCTTCTTTCTTTAAACCTTCTGGTAACTGCAATAATATTTTATTTGCATTCCTTTTTTTAATTTCTTCTATTAATTTAGTTTCTTCTAGATCATACATAATAAAAAATTTAATAATAAAGTTTATAAATTTTTAGGATATGTTGTATTATAGGGGTTAAATATATGACTGAACATACACATGATGATTTTGAAATAACAACCATAGAAGATTTAGTAAGATATAAATCAAAATCTCCAGAAGAGATTCAAGAAATACTTAGACGAGTTCAAGGATTAGATGATAAAACTTGGAAGGAAAGACCAGAGAAAGGAACTGAGAAACCTGTCGGTGCTAAATATTATGAGTATGTTGGATTTCAAAGTTATCATTTGTTAAACCCTAATGATTTACCTGAATCAGTTTTAGTTGTTGCTATTAACAAAGAAGGAGAAGTTGGAGGATATATAGGAGCATATCCGGTAGATTACCGTGCTTTAATAGTAGGAGTAGTATCTGGTTATAAAGATCCAAACAAACTAGAACTTGGTTATAATAAAAGTTTTCCACCTTGGGATCATAATCCAAAAGAATTATATAGAGAAGAGGGACAATCTCAAAATATTGTTGGTTTTGCAGTTGCAGAAAAATATCAAAGAATAGGTATAGGTAATAGTATTATTAATAAATTTTTAAGCAAGTCGCAAGAACAAGAGATTATTACACACGCAATTGTAATTTGTAATCATCGTCATAGTGTTTTAAGAAATCCAAATAAAGTTTGGGGACGTTACAAATTTAAACCAGTGGTTGATACTTGGGATAGTACTTGGAGATATCATATAAAAAAACCGGAAGTTGGGGGAACAATTTGGGCAGTTGAAACTCCAAAAAGAATTATTCCAGAAAGTCCACTAATACCAGGAGATTATTTACTAAGAGATTTAACAAGAACAAATCAAAAATAATATAAACAAAGTAAATTTAAATTAATATATGGATAAAGCTGAAAAAATATTAAACATAGCTACAAAAAGAGGATTTTTCTTTCCAACAGCTGAAATATACAACGGGCCTGCTGGATTTTGGACTTATGGACATTTAGGTAGTTTAATGAAAAATAAATTTGAAAATCTATGGAAGTGCTATTTTTTAGGATTAAATGAAAATTATTTTGAAATTTCTGGGAATGCAATTTTACCTAAAAAAGTTTTTGAAAGTTCTGGTCATTTAGATAAGTTCAAAGATCCTCTAACCGAATGTAAAAAATGTCATTTTAGATTTAGGGCAGATGAATTAATCGAAGACGAACTTAAAATCAATGCAGAAGGTTTAAATGAAAAAGAATTAGATAAAATAATTAAAGATAAAAAACTAAAATGTCCAAAGTGTAATTCTGATTTAGATAAAGTAAAATGGTTTAATATGATGTTTGAATTAAAATTAGGTGTTTTTGGAGAAGATATAGCTTATTTAACTCCTGAAAGCGCACAAAATCCTTATTTATCTTTTAAAAGAGAATTTTCAGCTTTAAGAGAAAAAATTCCTATGGGATTAGCTATGATAGGAAAAGCTTTTAGGAATGAAATTTCTCCAAGAAAAGGATTTTTTAGATTGAGGGAATTTACACAAGCAGAACTTCAGATTTTCTTTAATCCAGAAGATGATTTTGATTTCAGCGAAGTTAAAAATTATAAATTAAGATTATATCTAAATAAAAAATTAAATGAGATTAAAGTAGAAGATGCTTATAAAAAATTAAAATTGCCTAAAATTTATTTATACCACTTAGCAAAAATTCAACAATTTTATTTAGATACATTAAAAATACAAGAAGATAAGTTTAGATTCAGAGAACTATCCAAAGAAGAAAGATCTTTTTATACAAAAATACATTTTGATGTTGAACTTTATTTAGAAACTTTAAATGGTTTTAAAGAAGTAGCTGGTTTACATCATAGAGGTTTTTATGATCTAGAAGTTCATCAGAAAGGATCCGGAGAAAATTTAGAAGTTAGCATTGACAACAAAAAAATTTTATTAAATGTTTTGGAGTTGAGTTTTGGTGTTGATAGAAATATATATTCATTACTAGATATATTTTATGATGAAGATAAAGAAAGAAGTTTATTTAAATTTCCTGCCAACATAGCTCCTTTTGATATAGCAATATTCCCTTTGGTTTCTAATGAAGAAAAAATTGTTAAAAAAACAAAAGAAGTTTATAATGTTTTAAAAAATAAATTTAGAATTTTTTATGATAGCAAAGGTTCTATTGGTAAAATGTACAGAAGAGCTGATGAAATAGGGATTAAAGCTATGCTAACAGTAGATTTTGAAAGTTTAAATAAAAATGACTGTACTTTAAGAGATAGAGATACAATGAAGCAAATTAGAGTTAAAATTAAAGATTTGCCTGAAACTCTAAATAAATTCTTAGAAGGAGAGAAATTAGATAAGCTTGGAAAAATCATTAAGTAAAATTATTCTTTTATAAATATTTTTTCTTAATTCATAAGTATTAGCCCATTTAGCATAAGCTTGCCAGCCTTGAAAACTTTCAGTTAGTTTAGTATAAGTCATATCTCTATTTTTATACTGCTCTATCTTTAGCAAAATCTTCTTTATATTTCTTTTTCTCAGCAACTTGAAGTAATAAAAATTTTTAA
>ERZ1292623.242-Hain-H51-01um-R1-242-length-61434-cov-8_pt2 | contig 13997 bp, 13 predicted proteins | sample MGYA00564398_ERZ1292623 | MGnify/ENA primary metagenome ERZ1292623 (study PRJEB36523, sample SAMEA6512633) | groundwater metagenome | collected 2019-01-07 | study: AquaDiva: Metagenomics assemblies of 32 groundwater samples
TAGGAGATTACAAAAAATTCAGGTCCCAGTGGGAAACACCACCCGGGACCTTCTTATTTTTCAAATAATGAGTCTGGCGAGACTAACCCTGTGCGAGGCTAAGCCTAGCACAAGGCCTTACCCAACTTTTCTTTTCTTTTGGAGCTCGATTGATTAAGATGAGAGGTATGCAAGAGCATATTCGAAATTTTTGTATTATCGCGCACATCGATCATGGGAAGTCAACATTGGCTGATCGATTTTTGGAGTTGACAGGAGCCGTAGCAAAGCGAGACATGAAAGAGCAATTTTTAGATCAGATGGAGTTAGAGCGAGAGAAGGGTATTACCATCAAAATGCAGCCAGTGAGAATGCACTATGAGTTGCCGACGAACGTCCAACGGCGAACGTCGGAATACATTCTGAATCTGATCGACACTCCCGGGCACGTGGATTTTTCGTATGAAGTTTCTCGGTCGATGGCTGCCGTAGAGGGTGCGATTTTACTCGTTGACGCAACCAAGGGAATTCAGGCCCAAACATTAGCTCATTTCACCGTGGCAAAAAAGCAAGGACTTTTCATCATTCCTGTAATCAATAAGGTCGATCTTCCCACTGCAAGGATCGAGGAGGTTTCCAAGTCCATTCAGGATCTTTTGAAGATTCCGGAAAACGAGATTTTTTTGATTTCTGGGAAAACGGGCTATCATGTCCCAGAGCTTCTTGAGGCAGTCATTGAGAAGGTCCCTTCTCCAAGGGGCGACAGGGAGGCTCCTTTGAGAGTTCTCATTTTTGGTTCCCGATTTGATATTTTTAAGGGAGTGGTGGCGTATATTCGCGTGATGGAAGGAAGGATGCAGACAAACGATTCGCTTTTTCTCAAGGCGTCAAGAGCAGAGGCAGTCGCGAAAGAAGTGGGGTATTTCGCTCCCAAAGAAACCCCAGGCAAAGAGCTTTATGCCGGAGAAATTGGATATGTGGCAACGGGCTTGAAAGATCCTGGTATGGTGCGCATTGGAGATACCATTACTCTTCGAACTTCAATTGAGGTGCCCGCGCTTTTGGGTTACGCGCCTCCAAAACCTGTGGTATTTGTGAGTTTTTATCCTCAAGATCCAGGGGATTTCGATATTCTCAAAGACGCTCTCGCCAAATTGAGGCTTACTGATCCTGCGTTTGTGTATGAGCCAGAATCGCATGAGGCTTTAGGCCGCGGATTTCGTTGCGGATTCCTTGGAGTCTTGCATTCTGAAATTATTTCAGAGCGCATCCAAAGAGAATTTCAAGTGCCGTTAGTGATATCTCGACCCTCGGTAGAGTTTAAGATCGTTGATACAAAAGGAAAAGAGTATTCAATCAAAACAGCTTCCGAATGGTTTTCTCCTCATCAGGTTCAAGAGATAAAAGAACCCTGGGTGTGGTTGGAGATCGTAACTCCGGTGAGCTATTTCCCTCAATCATTTAAACTCTTTGAAACGCTCGAGGGCCAGCAGCTGGAAACCAACAATCTCTCGGAACACACACTTCTCCTTATCTACGAAACTCCCTTGCGAGAAATCGTTGTTGATTTTTACGACAAACTGAAAAGCGCCACCCAAGGGATGGCATCTATGGATTATCAGATTACAGACTGGCGGAAAGCAAAACTTGTGAAATTGGAGATCCTCGTGGCAGGACAGAAGGAAGAAGCGTTCTCCCAGATTGTTCCAGAGGAGAAAGCATATTCGCAAGGCAAGGCATTGACAGAGAAGTTAAAAAAGCTGTTGCCGCCCCAGCTTTTTGCCGTACCTATTCAGGCAGTCATAGAAGGGAAGGTAATCGCGAGAGAAACTATCAAGGCAAGACGGCGCGATGTAACAGCCCCGTTATACGGGGGAGATGTAACGAGAAAGCGAAAACTTTTAGAAAGGCAAAAGAAGGGCAAAAAGGAGTTAGCAGAGAGAGGGAGAATCCATATTCCTTCGAAGGTCTTTCTTGACGTATTTCGAAGTTGAAAGGAAAGCCCCGTATGCTATAATAAGGGTACCAAAAGGTATCCTACCATACTTAGTGCAATGAGCCCGACAAGGAAAATCCAGGTGATTCGGATAATTTGTTTTGACTTCATATCACGATGATACCAAAAAATGCACGATTTGGCAAAAAGCGCTCGAGCATCTTTGAACATGTTGCCATTTCTGTTGTATTTTTCCTTGTTTTTGGGGGCATATTGGGCTTTTTCATTTTTCAAAACATCAAAATCGGCATGAGAAGGACTGCGCTCTCTGCCGAGTTATCGCAGCTTCAAGGAAAAGCGCAGGAATTATCTACGAGAAAAGAAGAACTCCAGGTAAAGATTCTTCAGACGCAGACCGAAGAATACCAGGAGAAGATTCTTCGCGAACGCGGATTATACAGAAAACCAGAAGAAGAAGTCGTGACCATTGTGCCGCCAGAGAAAGAGGTAAAAGAAGAGGCGCCGTCAAGCGAGAAAAAACGAACATGGTGGAATCCATTGAATTGGTGAGGGAGTAAAATTGAAAATACATAAAAGCGCGGGTGTAGTACAATGGTAGTACATGACCTTCCCAAGGTCGAGGCGGGGGTTCGATTCCCCTCACCCGCTCAATCTCTGCAAGATTTGAGCGAGGCTCGCCCAGAGGGCGGCCCGCTCCAGGATTAACTTTTGATTTTTTGCGACGGAACAGCGCGAGGGGGGATTGTCCCTAGTGCAGCATGTTTGCCTGAGTGCCAACGCAATTTGCCAGCGTAGCTCAGTGGTAGAGCAATGCTTTCGTAAAGCAGAGGTCGTGGGTTCAAATCCCTCCGCTGGCTCAAGTACATGAAGATTCAGAAAAGAGATGTGATAGTGGCAGTAATCACCTTTTTGGTGATCGGGAGTATTGTTGCATGGCAGCAAGTCGAAAAGCCCGAATTTCTCACCGTGTTTTTCTTCGACGTGGGACAAGGGGACAGCATTTTTATCGAAACTCCCCAAGGTAATCAAATACTTATTGATGGAGGGCCGAATAATGTGGTGACAGAGAAGCTCGGGAAAGCAATGCCGTTTTGGGACAAGTCCATTGATTTGGTTATCCTTACTCACCCCGATAGTGATCATATTACTGGCCTCGTGGAGGTATTGAGGCAGTACAGGGTCGAACATATTTTGTGGACTGGGGTTGAAAAAGATACAAAAATCTTTGCGGCATGGAAAAGGGCGCTTCAAGAAGAACAGCAAGAAGGCGCAGAAGTGATGAGCGCGCAAACTTCTCGGAGAATCAAATGGCTCAAAGATCCTTCCTCTGCATTCATTGAGGTGGTATACCCAGGAGAGGATGATGTGGTTGGAGCGCTTGGCGCCGTGAACGATACCTCCGTGGTTACAAAATTGGTATTTCACGAGGCTTCTTTCTTGTTTCCAGGAGATATTTCAAAGAAAATTGAGGCAAGGCTCATTGGAAAAGGAATTGATATCGATGTGGATGTTCTCAAGGTTGCTCATCACGGAAGTAAGACATCGAATACCGAAGCATTTCTGTTGGCGACAAGTCCCGAACTCGCAGTAATTCAGGTAGGAAAACAAAATCGCTATGGCCACCCGACAGAAGAGGTGTTAGCGAGATTCCGTGCGTTGGGAATTCCCATCTTGCGCACGGATCTCAATGGAGATATAGTAGTAAAAAGCGATGGAAAGTCTTTGAAGATACAAACTGCCAATAAATAACAAATTCTATGGCGCATCTGAAAAAAGAACGCACGTTGGTGCTTATTAAGCCCGATGGAATTCAGAGGTCCTTGATGGGAGAAATTATAAGGCGATACGAGAAAGTCGGCTTGAAACTCGTTGGGATAAAAATGCTTGTCCCAAGCATAGAAATGGTAGAACAGCATTATACCCTAGATCCCGAATGGAAAAGAAAAGCAGGGGAGAAGGCAATTGAAAGTTATCGAAAGAAGGGACTAGAACCGTTTTCGCAAGACCCCATTGCAGTTGGAGATAGGGTTCTCGAAGGTCTCAAGAAATACCTCACCGCGGGGCCGGTGATCGCAATGGTATGGGAGGGAGCTCATGTGGTGCAGATTGTGCGGAAAATCACTGGGACCACAGAGCCCTTAAGTTCTGATATGGGTACCATTCGAGGCGATTACGTGCTCGACTCTTTTCAAATGGCAGATACGGATGCAAGAGCAGTGCGAAATCTTATCCATGCTTCCGGGTCCCTGCAGGAGGCAGAGATGGAAATTCCCCATTGGTTTTCCAAAGAAGAGATCATCTCGTATAAAATTGTGCAGGAAAAAATTCTCTACGACGTCAATCTTGACGGGATTCTTGAGTAGTGTGGTATAATGAAATTGCCCGACCTTCTCTCTCATAAGATTCTGCATACTTTCTTTTAGAGGACCGGAAATGATGTATCTGCCGTGGCAGATACCTGCGGGCCTCACGTAGATTCATGTCGGAATTCTTATGGCTAAGGAAGGAGGGCGCCAAAGGACATCTCTTGGAAGATGTTTTTTGGTTCCAAGCATACTCATGGATATGGAAACCTCAAAGATTTTTCAACACCTTCTCAACCGTTTGGTAAAAGAACGAGATAGCCACTTTGAAGTCCCCAGCTCTTCTTGGAGGGTTCAAAGGAGTGCGTGCTGAATGCGGGCGACCTCTGCCTCGAGCAAGGGTCCTTCGTATTCTCCGCTATGAGCGTGCGTTCCTTTGTAACTTGGTTGCTTTTGGTCCAAATGCAGATTAAGAAGAACGGTTTTGTGTTCAGGGGAAATTTTACAATAGAGATGAAATTTTGGATAGCGGCGTCCGCCAATCAAGCGATGAAATCGGAGCTCCGTGGTTTTGAGGTCTGGAGACTCTGGCGCATAGCCGCACTTTCGCATGATTGTGAAAATCGTGTTTCCCGAAAGTGGTATGATGAACTTCATACATGGAGTCGTTCTATTTTTTGAGGATACATGGTATAATAGTCGCGAAACATGGAAGAGCAAACGATAGCCTCACTATATCAAAAAGGAATGCAGTCTGGCAAACAAAAAAATATGCTGATTTTTTTGTTTGTCCTTGTTTTCATCGGGACGGGTATTTTTGTACTACTTTCCATGAAGGATACGACGGTGGTTGAGAATCAACCAACCTATCAAGCGTCAGAAGAACTGATTTCTGCACAGCCGAATTCATCTCGTGAATCTCCAAAGGAGATATCTCCAGCCGTGAAATTGCAAATTCTTGATACGTCCGTGGGCTATTTGAACGTGAGGGAAGCGCCCTCACTCACCAGCGCGCGCATTGACCGAGTGCGTCCTGGAGAGGTATATGAATATACCGAGGAGAAAGATGGCTGGTTTCATATTCTTTTCCCCGATGGAAAACAGGGATGGGTTTTTGGTCAATACGTCCAAAAGATTGATCGAAGCAAAGATCTTTTCCGAGGTATGTAAGGTTGTGCGAGGCTAAGCCTCAATCGTATACAGCAGAATCTTCAAGAATCCGATAATCTCGTCTTATAAAAATTGCTCCTAAACATTGCGCAGGTGAAAGCGCCATGTTTTTTGTTTGACTTGTCCTACCCTATGGACAAGTTTTTATCACCATGATAGGACATATATGTTTGATAAAAGTCCGTATAACGGGCGCTGGATCATGCCCTGCAAAGGGCCGTTTTCCCTGATTCAGCGCCCATATGCGGACTTTTTGTTTGCTCATGCCCTCTGTGGATAAACTTGTTTCTTGACACGCTTGTTCGTCTTGTTACAATATCATAATCTTTTTATTTTTTTAGCTCAAATCTCTCTAGTCGGGGAAAACATAGAAGAGGTAATGTGCAATGGACGTTACCTTTTTTGTTGTAAGGTTTTATTCATTTGGAATCCAAGCAAAAAATTACGGGTAAAGTAGTTTTTTGCTTGGATTTTTTATTGGTTTTTTCTGAAGCAAAAGTTCCAGAAAAACCAAAGAAAAGTTCAGGCAGCAAAAGGTCGTTACCCCTTATGGGGTTTATAAGCACAGAAGAATAAAATTCCTATGATCAAGAAGATTTTATTGAGCGCATCTTTGTTGCCAGCGATTGCGACAGGAACATACGCCCTTCCCGTTTTGGCAGATGATATTACGGTAATAAATGAGAACTGGGCAGAGGTAGGAAACGGTGTTTTTGTGGTTGCGTCCACGGGTGGCAATAGCGCAGACGGGGGGTCAGGTGGCTCTGGAGGAAGTGGCGGAAGTGTGGTGGATTCTGACGATGACAACACGGGCGGAAATGGAGGTTCTGGCGGGAATGGAGGACTTGGTGGCCACATTCTTACGGGTAATGCCTCGGCAGGAGCAGGGGTTCTGAACGTTGTAAATACCAATGAAACCGAGATTGACGACTGCGCTTGCGATGACAATCATCACCACGATGCTTGGGATGAGATTCTTGTTCTGAATGGCAACAGCGGATCCGTAGGTAATGGAGTACTTGTGGCTGGCGACACGGGAGCGAATGGATCGGGTGGCGGTTCAGGCGGTTCTGGCGGAGATGGCGGAAGTGTGGTGGATTCTGACGATGACAACACGGGCGGAAATGGAGGATCGACTGGCGGAAATGGTGGTTGGGGTGGAGGAGTAACAACTGGTTATGCCACTGCTGGCGCAAGCATTGCAAACGTGGTGAACACAAACGTTACACGCATTTTGCACTAAACAACTTAGTGTATTTCATGGAGAAAGGTCGAATAAAAAAATTGACAGTTCTCAAACAAAAAACATGATATCGAAAATTTCTCTCACGATAAGTATGCTGCCCGCATTATCGTTAGGCCTGTATGCGATGCCTGCGTTGGCTGATACAGTGGTCGTCAGCAACAGCAATAGTGCGTATGTTCTCAACGAGGTTGTAGTGGTTGCAGATACCGGCCTCAACAGCGCAGACGGCGGAGAGGGCGGTTCTGGAGGTGAAGGCGGAACTATATTGTTTTCCGACGACGAGAACGTAGGCGGAAACGGCGGTTCTGGTGGAGATGGCGGCATGGGCGGTCTCGTCCACACGGGCAACGCAACTGCTGTCGCAAGCGTCACGAATCTGGTGAATACGAATGATACCCTTGTTGATGATTGTGCGTGTGATGATGATGACGATGATGAAGATTTCATTTTGGTTGCGAATGGAAATGGCGCTTTGGTAGGTAATGGAGTGGGTGTTGCCGCATTAAGTAGCGGTAACAGCTCTTCTGGCGGATCAGGCGGATCTGGCGGCGATGCTGGTGACGTGATCGCGTCTGGAGATGAAAATCACAGCGGAAATGGCGGCTCTGGCGGGAATGGAAGCATTGGCGGTGTAGTCCATACGGGCAATGCGTTAGCTGGTGCAAGCATAACGAATGTGGTGAATACCAACATTACTCGTATTTTGCACTAATCGGAGCGAAGGGCGAAAGCAGTAGTAAAGAAACTGCTTTCTCCTTCGAGCGAGAGTTTGATTGTTCGTACAGAGCAGAGGTCAAACTCTTGCCCGAGGGAGAACCAATGAACAAAGAATTTTACATAGTCCTCATATCTCTTGGAGTGGGAGTTGGATATTGGAGTCCGCTCGCTGTGGCCGCAAAATCAGTTTCGATAACGAATGACGTTTCAGTTTCTGCTTTGAGCGGTGGGAATGTGGCAAAAAGAGAAGAGGTGCGCACACACGATTCTTCAGGACATATTCGCGTTGAGACGAAAGTTGAGGGAAGGATTGTTGAACAAATTGATGAAAGAGTTGTTTCTCAAGAAAAGAAACCAGCAGAATTAAAGAAAGAGTCTTTCTATGAGGATAAGGAAAAAAAGATAAAAGTGCAGACGAAAGCGTATCTCAAAGCCGATCCACCAAGAGGAAGTAAAGCATCTGCTTTACAAGCCGAGAATGTTCCAAACATCGAGAAAGGCGAGAATCGGTCATGGCGGCAAAGAGTGTTCTTTTTTCTTTCTTCTCTTTTCAGGAAACCTTTCCATGGGCTCACCATTTTTTAACATATTTTTCTTCAATTATCTTCCGGCAAAATTCTCCAAAATTCTGTTTGGGATTGGATTTGGATTGATCTTTTTTTTCTATGGAGCCGTTTCTGTTTTTGAACTGAATTTTTCAAGCGCGCAAGAAACAGAGACCGCGCAAGAAAGCACAGAGGAATCTTCAGAGCAAGAGCAAGTATCTACTCCATCTTCACCGACAGAAGATTCACAACAGGAAATTTCTACGGAACAGCCTCAAGATCAAGAAGATGGCAGTTCTCGTTCTCCTGACCCTGCCATTCAAGAACAAGTGAGTGGAGATACGAGTGATGCTCAAGCAGAAGCGAATGAGCATTCTGAAGTTCAGCTTGAAGGGGAAAATGAGGCGAAGGTAGTCAATACGACCGAAGTAGAATCTCAAACCGGTGGAAACACGGTTACGGAAGATGGGGAAGATGCAGCAATTCAATCGGGTCAAGCACAAGCAAGTGCTACGGTCGTGAATGTGGTCAATGCCAATATACTCGATTCCAATGGATTGTTTTTGTTGTTTTCCAATTTTCGAGGATTGCTCGGAGATATTGATTTGAGGAATCTTGATCTTTTTAGCCAAGGGAATTGGCTGGAGGGAGCCAAGTGTCCTTTGGCAGGGTGCGATACGATTGATCTTGATGCGCAATCTCAAAGCAGCGCTGCCGTCACAAACACCATGATCGTGCGATCCATTACAGGAATGAACGCAGTTTCCAATAGCAACGGAGGCGGTTCTATCCAGACGGGCGCAGCATATGGAGCTGCGAATATGGTAAATATCGTAAATACCAATATTGTCGATTCCAACTATCTCTTCTTTGTTGCAAATAATTTTGGTTCGTTGCAAGGTGATATGGTGTTCCCTGCGGCGTCATTTTTCTCTCAATTCTTTTCTTCGCCCGGAGATCGAAATGGAACGCAAGAAGGGTTGCCCGAGGCTTGCCAGACGACAGATAATTCCTCGCAAACCATAATTGAGAACCACAACCAAGCCCAGGTAGAAAACACCATAGAGGTCCGTGCACAGACTGGAGCCAACGAAGCATTGAGCGCCCAAGGAACAAGTGCGGTGCGCACCGGTTCCTCGTTTGCCGCAGCGAATACAGTAAATCAGGTAAATACCAATCTTTTCGGCGGAAGCTCCTTTTTTGCTCTTTTTCGAATCGCAGGCGATTGGGCCGGAAATATGTTTAGTCTGCCCCCTGGCATTGTGTGGCAAGAAACTTCAGATGGCCTCATCCTTTATAGCGATCCGTCTCTTGATCTCCAAAAACAAATGTGTGTTGACCAGTCGCAGTCAGGTTTTGAGAGAAATATCGAAAACGCGAATGATGCTTCCCTCAAGAATAACATACAGGTATTTGCGCTCACTGGAAAAAATAAGATTGAAAACGATGGGGAAGGAATCATTGAAACTGGAAATGCATATGCGGTTGCAAATCTTGTGAATGTGGTGAACACCAATGTGATCGGCAGGAACTGGATACTTGCTCTTATCAATATTCTCGGAGATTGGAAGGGGAATGTTGCTTTTGGAAGGCCTGATCTTTGGGTTGGAGAACGCGTTGAAGTTCCTCGAGATCCCATCGGACCTGGGGAGAAAGTTATGTATCATCTTACGGTAGTCAACAATGGAGACGCTGATGCAACGAAGGTGAATCTCAAAGGTACATTTGAGAACAGTTATCTCACCTTAGCTTCAATAGAAGATGGGGCAAGCGTTCAGGGAGATGAAATATCTTGGGATCTTGGAACTATTCTGGCAGGAGGGTCAAAAGAAATTTCTTTCGCAGCAAACGTGAATCAGGATATTCCCTATGGCTCTACTCAAGTTACAAGCAAGGTGGCTGTGGAGAGTTTTGAAACCGATGAGAATAACGAAGATAATTTTGAAACCGTAAGCTTTGCAGTTTTTCGAGAAATGCCTCCTCTACCTCCCTCGAATCTCGAGTCGCGCTCCGCATGTGTCGACTGTGTGTTTCGTCCTTTTACTCCAAAGCCTGATTTGCACATTGTAAAGAGTCGTACTTCTTATCACCTTATTCCTCCCGGAGGCACTGTTGACTATAGGGTGGTTATCATGAACGAGAGCGACTGGCCGGCTTATCACGCCGTACTTAGCGATGCTTTAGAAAACGAGAAAGGAGAAGTGGTGCACCAAAAGAAATGGGAGCTTGACCAAATTTTTCCCCACGAAGAAATTATCGTAGAATATACAACGGTGTTCAGCAAAGATGCCAAGGCCGGCATCTACATCAACAGAGCACAGGTGAAGGGAATGGGAGGGACATGGAATGGAGGGTACGAAGTAGAATCAAACATCGCTTCGAGCGGCATTAATGTGGTAAGACCACAGCAAAAGGAAGAAAAAAACGAGGAAGGATAGTTTACGAGTAATTGCTCTCGGAATATAATCTGAAGGACGCGCTCTGCGCCTCCAGCGAGGCGCAAGCTTAGTTCCTCGCGAATTTTCCCTCGATACTCTCGGGAACCATGCAAATTCGCTGCGGGTAGTCCTTCAGATTATATTCCGAGCAGATAACCCCATGGAGCAGTTACGGCTCTGCCTCTTGACTTCCTCTGCTGGTGTTTGGTAGTCTAGGATAAGGATATAAGTAATATCATAAAAAAGTATGAGAAGAAATAGTATATTCTCTATGTTGCGTATTGTAATCTTGAGTGTTGGTCTTCTGTTTTCGAGTGGGGTTGGATCTGCTTTTGGATTGGGAGAAGTACATGAAGCAAATCAATTTCTCGATGGATATGGTACTCATGGAGGAAATGGATATGTGCAAGGCGAAATGATTGTAAAGTTCAAAGGAGAAAATTGGTTTCAAAAAGTGAGCATTCCCCGATTCCAAGATGTGCAAGCAACACTTTTGCAATATCGAAGCCGTCCGGATGTGGAATATGCGGAACCGAATTATATTGCGAAAGCCTCCTTGGTGCCAGATGATACGTACTATAGTCTTCAATGGCATTTTTCCAATGGAGTATATGGAGGCATTCATACCGAGCCCGCGTGGGATGTATCGAGCGGTACAGGAGTAGTGGTCGCGGTTGTTGATACGGGTGTGGCTTATGAAGACTATCAAAATGGATTGCAAAAGTATTACTTGGCTCCGGATTTGGCAAATACGTGTTTTGTGGGAGGATATGACTTTGTAGAAAATGATACACATGCGAACGATGATAACTCCCATGGAACCCATGTTGCAGGCACTGTTGCTCAAAGCACAAATAATGGGAAAGGCGTCGCAGGGGTTGCATTTAGTTCTTGCATTATGCCCGTGAAAGTACTTGATAAAAATGGGAGCGGCACATACGCCAATGTCGCAGACGGAATCAGATTTGCTGCCGATAATGGAGCGAAGGTTATAAACCTTTCTCTTGGTGGCCCTTCTCCTGCGAGCTATTTAGAGGAGGCTTTGGCGTATGCCTATGGCAAAGGAGTTACCATTGTCGCCGCGGCGGGAAATGATGGAACAAATACTATTTCTTATCCCGCGGCATACGATAGCTACGCAGTTGCAGTAGGAGCAACTCGCTATGACGAGACGCGCGCTTTCTATTCAAACTACGGGACAAATCTTGATATCATGGGCCCTGGAGGAGATCTCAATGTTGACCAGAATGGCGATGGATACGCAGATGGAGTTTTGCAGAATACTTTTAATCCCAATACCAAAAACAGAGCAGATCTTGGATATTGGTTCTTCCAAGGAACATCTATGGCAACTCCTCATGTGGCAGGAGTGGCAGCAATGGTGATTTCCAAAGGTAATGCCACAACTCCAACTCAAGTCCGTCAAGCTCTTGAACAAAGCGCAGAAGACCTGGGAGCTTCTGGCAGGGATGATATCTATGGATACGGTCTCGTGAATGCACAAGCTGCTTTGGCGTGGACTCCTGGTCCGCCCCCGCCGCCTGAAACTGTTGTATGGATGGATAGTTTTGAAGGCGGTTTAGGGAATTGGACCCAAGATGCACAGAATGATTGGTTTCAATCAACGCAGCGGGCAGTAGATGGAATCTATTCTGCGCAAGTCGATGGATATGCCTCAAATGCCGCACTCATCTCTTCTCCGATTGATTTGCAGGGAAAAACAAATGCGAAGATCACTTTTTCGTGGTATATTGAGAGCAGTCTTGATAAAGGAGAGTATATTGCCTTCGATGTTTCAACAAATGGAGGAGCGACTTGGAACGAAAAAGGACGTTTGCGCGGAAATGTGGACCAAGAAAATAAATGGCACAATAAAAGTATTGAGTTAAACAGCATACCAAACCTTCGGCTTCGATTCCGTGGGAAAATGTCTGGAGCTGAAGAAGATGCGAATGTTGATCTCATAAAAGTTACTGCGTGGTAAATCTTTCTTTGCAGGGAAAGGTCGTATTTCATAAATCAGAGGTATTCTCATGAATAAAGAACAACTTATTGAGGCGATGGCGACGAAGGCCAATATTTCAAAGAAAGCAGCGAGCGATGCGCTTGAGACAATGCTTAATTCCATTACCAATTCCTTAAAAAGTGGAGACTCTGTAACCCTCACCGGATTTGGCACATTTGGATCTTCCAGGAGAGCTGCTCGTCAAGGAAGAAATCCTCGAACAGGCGAAACCGTACAAATTCCTGCAAGAACAGTGCCACGATTCAAGGCGGGAAAGGGTTTGAGGGATGCCCTCCGGTAGAACTTCTTTTTTACATTAGAATTTGGAGCACCTTACCGGGTGCTCCTGTTGTTTGTGTATGGAGGATCGAATCATTTTGCATATCGACATGGATTGTTTCTTTGCGCAGGTGGAGGAACGGGAAAATCCGCAGTTTAAGGGGAAGCCGGTTGTGGTTGGTGCTGATCCCAAAGGTGGAAAGGGGAGGGGAGTAGTTTCAACTGCAAACTACCAAGCAAGGAAATATGGCATTCATTCTGCAATGCCAATCTCAAAGGCATATCAGTTGTGTCCTCATGCGATATTTTTGCCCGTGCAGAGTAAGCTTTATGGTGAGGTTTCAGAGCGCATTATGCAGATCATTCGAGTGCGTTTTCCCGTCACCGAACAAGTTTCTCTCGATGAAGCGTACATGGACGTTACCAAGCTTCCTGTGATCGTAGAAAGTGGTGATGAAACGGAGCGCTGGAAAGAAGCAGAAAGGCTCGCACGATTACTTCGACAAGAAATTTTTACGCAAGAGAGGCTGACGGGTACGTGCGGGGTTGGACCAAATAAGATAATTGCAAAGATTGCTTGCGAAAAAGCAAAACCAAATGGCTGCCTCGTGGTAAAACCAGAAGGGATTGAACAATTTCTGGAGCCTCTAGACATTGAAGAAATTCCAGGAATAGGATCAAAGACAGCCGAGATACTCAAGTCTTATCATATTGCAACTGTTCAAGATCTCAAAGAAGTTTCAAAAGAAAGACTCGAGAAGTTGTTTGGTGTTCGAGGCGTCCAGATCTACGAGAAAGCAAGAGGAATAGATGAGGATCCCGTGATTTTAGAGAAAGAAATAAAATCAGTCGGCAAAGAATATACATTTGAGCATGATACGAGAGACCCTCAAGTTCTCATAGAAACATTCAATAAGCTCTTTGGAGAACTCCTCATGGAAACTCAAGAGTACCACTACTGCTTTTCTACTATTATCGTGAAGTGCCGCTTTAGTGGTTTTGAGACTCACACCAAATCAAAAACGCTTGTTCCTGCTTTCAGAGCCCCTGCCTTATTGAGGCGTGAGGCAATGAAACTCTTCCTACGGTTTATTGCAGAAAATCCCAATCCTATTCGATTAATTGGTATCCGAGTGAGCTTACAATGAATTGTGCTAGGCTAAGCCTCGCACAACGGGAAGTGATGCAGATTACGTAGAGAGTGGAGAGGGTGGGGTACTTTTCAAAGAAGCCAGCGAGAGAAAAAGATATAATTCTTTTCCTCGCTGGTATTTTTTATTCCTCCAAGAAAGTTCTTCGGGAGAAAGTCTTTTCTCTTTTATTTTGTTATGCTATAGTACTTTTTAATGAATGCAAAA
>ERZ1292623.3233-Hain-H51-01um-R1-3233-length-13993-cov-6_pt1 | contig 13993 bp, 18 predicted proteins | sample MGYA00564398_ERZ1292623 | MGnify/ENA primary metagenome ERZ1292623 (study PRJEB36523, sample SAMEA6512633) | groundwater metagenome | collected 2019-01-07 | study: AquaDiva: Metagenomics assemblies of 32 groundwater samples
ACGAAGCTTTGCTTCGTCTGTTCGCATAAGGCGACAGTTTACTTTTTTTCTGTATTATCAAATTTTTACAAGAAATAATTATCTTTGTATAACAAAAAAACTTCCCAGCACTCCAAATAATCCTAATACAACATCTTGAATCGTATCAGCAACACTTCCAATTAAAACAATTGTTTCATCTCCTATCTTTTGATACACACCTTGCATAGATGTATTGAGAAAAAAATCTGATACATATTCATAAAATTCATAACCAAGGATAATAAGTAATGAAGATATAATAGTAAATAATAATTGATAGTTTTTAATCACTTTAATTTTTGTAGAAATATGATACATTATTGACGCGAGCATTATCCCCCCAATAAGATGCAATATTTTATCTATATATACAAATTGTAGCTGTATATAATAAAAAAACAGCATAGATAGAGAGATAACACTGACATAAAAATAATGTTTTCTTTCAAAATTAAATGAAAATATTCTCTCAGAAAAATAAAATGATAAAATCAGAACAAGAAAAAATAAAACTGTCTGAAATCTAATCTGAAAAACAAAATAAGCAAGAATGCCTATTAAAATCAAAATACTTATAATTATTTCTTTGTACACTCCCTTTTTCATCTCCTAATCACTCCTTCAAAATATTTTTAATAATTTCTGCGAATGCAGGCCGTGTGATTAATATGCCGATAGTTACGCCGATAATTGTCGTAAATGCAAAACCTTTCAGCATTCCTGCTCCTGCCCAAAACAATGGCAGCATTGCAGCTATGATCGTGAAAAACGCCCCGAGGATAATGAAGAATGCAGATTTGATTCGTTCTTTCAAAGAACGTTTCACATCATGAAGCGCTTCATCAATAATAACTATCTGATCATTTACTCCTGTTCCTATTCCTGCTATAATCCCCGCAATACTCGGTGCATCTAAATTCCATTTTAGTAATGCAGCAACTGCTAATGTTAAAAATGCTTCAGAAAACATGGTCAAAATAACTGCTAATGTTAATTTTATTTTTCTGTATCGTATAAAAATAATTAAACTAACAATTGCAAAAACAATCACACCTAATAAAAATAAGTTTTCAGTAAATTCTTTTCCCAGAGTAGGAGAAATGCTGTCTATTTTTACAATTTCTAATTTGTACGGCAGACTTCCCGTTATTAAAACAGTTTGAAGTTTTTTCATGTTTGCTAAAGCACTATCATATGCCGCTTCTCGTGTTACACCTTGTCCGCTCCCGCTAATCTGAATTTGTGTTGTCTTGCTGCATTTTAAATCTCTGCCAATAAACAAACTATCAATTAACTTATCATCTAAATACAAATCTAATTTTTTTTCAAGATATTGAGGATTTGTTGCATCATACCCTAACTGGCAGGTTATTGTTGAATGTCTGCTCGCAGCAGCTTCACTTAAAGAAATTGCAAAGCGGAAACTGCAGAACTGACTTCCATCTTGCCCCAGTCCGCAAGAATAAATGCCGGCTTGATCACCGGTTCGCGCAACATAAGTTATATCTTGCTCACCTCCAATAAACACTGTTTCATTGCCGATTTTTGCTTCAAATTTTCCCTGCTGTCCAATTAACTGTTCTAATTCAGCAGGTGTTGAGCCTGCAATTTCAACTAACATATAATTTTCTCCTGAAAGATCTGAAATTGCCCGGACAGAAACATCTATAATACCAAATTCATTAAGGCGATTACTGGTGATTGCAATTAAATCCTGGATTTCAGTTTGTGAAACAGGAATTTCCGGTTTGACTAAAGCACGCGCTCCTCCTGACAAATCTAATCCAGTTTTAATTCTTGTATATGCAACATCACTGACTGTTATGTCGGGGGCTGTTTCACTAAACAAAACAAACTCTCCTTCATTTGTTCCAATTATTAATTTTGTTTTTTCTTCAAGCGGGAATTTGCTTATTATCTGGTTATAATCTTCAACACTTTTTACTGAATTACTATCAACAGAAGTAATAATCTGTCCTGCTCTCAATCCAGATTCAGCGGCACTTGAGTTAAATGCAACACTTGCTATTTTTACTCCTGAACTAAATGTTAGAGGGAATATAATTAGTAATGCCGCCAGCAAACAACCTATTAACAGCCAGATTTTCCAGTTCATTTTAACTCCTTTCTCTCAACATACCATTTTAATATCGATGCATTTGTAATCCAAGTATTAAGAATATCAAAACTTAATCCTAAAAATAAAATTAAGAAAATCTGCTGAAATGAATCGGGCAATCCTGAAATAAAAAAAGCGGGGACAATAGCGCATAATGCGGTTAATGTCATTAAAATTCCAGTGGTAAATGCGCTGAAAATTTTCTCATTAACAAGTCCTTCACGTTTTAATACACGAGAAGTTAATAAAATATCTGTATCTACACTGTAACCAATCAACATTAGAAACGCGGCAATGCCTGCTCCTGAAATTCTAATTCCAAAATAATCAATAACAGCTAACGGCATAACAATATCAGCAATTACTGCAAAAATAACTGCAAAACTTGGGATAAAACTTCTAAATAACACAAACACCACAACTGACATTAATATAAATGAGATAAGCAATGCTGATAGTAACTGTCGATAAAAACTCTCGCTTAATGTTGGCCCAGTAAACTCAATGCTTGAATTTTTTTCAGTTAACTGATAGCCAAGAACACTTTCAACAGCTGCTTTTAATTCATCAGATGCAACTGACGACTCAATAATATAAGAAACAGTTTCTCCTGACTGAATATCAGTTAATGTTCTAACAGAAACATCTGGAATTGTTTTCTGTAATTGTTCTTCTAAATTAGATAATTCAGTTGATGATTGCAAAGTTATTGAAGTTCCTCCAGACAATGAAGTATCCCGTAAAATAAAATCTCCAGTCTGTTGATAAAAATAACCAATATATACAATAGAAATAATAAACAAACACAACGGGATAAATAATAATTTCCTATAATGTCCGTCATACCATGCGCCAAATCGCGAACCTGCCCTATCTGAAGTTTCCATATCTAAACCCTGTTTTAGACATTTAAAAGTCTTTGGATTTTTGTTCTTAAGAAATTATCTGGCCACATATAATTTATCTCGAGTATAATTTTCTAAAGGTTGCTTGAATTTTTCTAAAAATGCTTGCGTTGCACGTGATAACTCTACATGTCCGTCCTGATGCAGCCGAAGATATGCCACCCTATTTTTTCTACCAAGATAAATTCCTCCAACTTCATACCATCCTATAAATCGCTTATTTCCTGGCCTGTTATCATTCTCTTCACCAAATATCTCCTCCCGTGAATAATCATCGGCCCATATGATGCTATAATCACTTCCAGCAAATTGTTCTAATAAGAACCAAACAAAATTTTTATTTTCATCTGAAAATTGAGCAAAATCCTCTAATGAATGTTTTTCCCAGTCTAATCGAGCAGTAATTGGCATATTGCGCTCAATCTTGTATATTATTTAAAGATTTCTGTTGTTACCTCTTTTAAGATATATCATACTTTAGAAATCTTACTGCGCCGCTTCATAGAGTTCATTTACTTTATCCCAGTTCACAACATTCCACCATGCAGAAACATATTCATTACGGCGATTTTGATATTTTAAATAATAACTATGTTCCCACAAATCTAATCCTAAAATAGGAATCTGATTATCCATGAATGGAGAGTTTTGATTGGGAGTTGTTTTAATCTCCAATTCTTTATTGTTATTAACAACAAGCCACACCCACCCACTTCCAAATAATCCAACAGCTACATTACTAAATGCTTCTTTAAATTTTTCAAAACTCTCAAACTTATCTTCAATTGCAGTTAACAATTCTTCTGATGGTTCGCCACCATTTGCAGATAAAATTTCCCAGAATAATGAGTGATTTGCATGCCCTCCTCCGTGATTAATAACTGCTTGTCTTATTTCTTTAGGAACTTTCTCAATATTTTTTAATAATTCAACAATATCCATGTTTGCAAAAGAAGTTCCCTGAACAGCTGCGTTCAGCTTGTCAACATAGGTTTTATGATGCTTATCATGATGAATTTCCATTGTTTTCGCATCAATGTAAGGTTCTAAAGCATCAAATGCGCAGGGTAGATTCGGCAGTGTAAACATTTGATAACAACGGATTTTTCCTATATAAATTTTTAGGTGATGATTTACATTATTTTTCAAACACGCCCAACATAAGCTAAACGCCCAAGGGAGGATTTGAACCTCCGACCCCCACATTAGGAGTGTGGTGTTCTATCCAACTGAACTACTTGGGCTTAATTTTATAAAAATAAATCAATTAAAAAATCTATGTATATTAGACAGCAAAAATCTATAAAACCTCTTTTTTAATAATTATTCATGCTTATCATGAAATTACTCGGAGCATTTGATATTATAATAGCAGTTTTATTTTGGATTTTTGCAGTATTCAAAATCCAATCACTATCAAGCATAATATTATTGTTAGCACTCATACTATTAGTTAAAGGACTAATTTTTGTGCTTAATTTAAATTTTATCAGTATTCTGGATGTTATCTTTGCCTTTTTTATTATCTACACGACAAGCAACCCCATTTCAATTATCTTTGTTATTATCATTTCACTATTTTTATTGCAAAAAGGAATTTTCAGTTTGTTGAGTTGATTATCCAACATTCTTTCTCAATTCTAAAACACCAAGCACGTTTAAATTTTCTCTTGGATAATAATCTTTCTTGCCATCATCAATAAATAAATTTCCTCCAGTATAAACATTAATTTCAACTAATAAGTTCGCTAATGCAGAACAATAACATTCTGAACCGCGATTTGGGAAGTATTTTTTGGACATGATTATATTATCAAGTTTTTATTTCATTTTATTTTCAATAAAATGCCCGAGCCACCTCAAAAAAATGCAGAGGGGAGGATTCGAACCTCCGAAGGCACTAAGCCACAAGATTTTGAGTCTTGCGCGTTTAACCACTTCGCTACCTCTGCATAAAATTTCTACTCATTAACTATATAAAAAGCTTTATAAACCTTTGATCAACTATAATTTTGAAGACGACCATAATAGTCTGGAAACACCTGTTCCCTTTCCGAACACAGAAGTTAAGCAGGCTATGTTATAGGAATAGTTTCCGAAGGGAAGTAAAACCTATGAGTTGTCTTCTTCATTTTCTTTTAAGGAAGAAAATAAAGTAAGGAAAAAATACCATGTCTCAAAATTTAACACAAATATCTCAAGATTATTGCGACGTTGATGGGAAACCTTTAACCAATGGATTTTATATAAGAAATAATCAAAATGATATTACAACAGCAACAGTGTATTATGTATCTCAAAAATCTCAAAACGATAAATATTGGCAAGGAGAGAGTTCTACCAGTACAATAAAAATATATCACAATGGTATCAGTGCTTTAGTAGTAAATGAGAAAGCAGCATATTTTAGAAAACTTTCCGATCATGAGCTAGACGGAATAATAATTAATCTCGAAGGAAAATTAAATTTTATCAAAACAAAACAAAAATGATAATCCTCCCAAGATGTCTCAGCTGCGGAAAACCCATCGGACATGCATGGGAAGAATTTAAAAAACGAGTTGAAGAAAACAACGAAGACAGCAAGCAGGTGCTTGATGAACTTGGATTAGAACGATATTGCTGCCGATCAATGTTTTTAGGACAAGTTGATAAGTTAGAACTTGTCAATAAATTCAAGAAATTCTGATTGTTGATAACTTGTATATTATAAAATTTTTGCATTATCTTAGACGATACTATCAAGTTATAAGGATATGAATGATTCTCGGCCTCACTTCTTCTCGCGGTTCCACTCGTTTTATTTTTCATTTGTCTCGTGAAACTGCTCGGTTCGGCAATCTTTCAATTTGTCTTCTCCAAAATCTCCCCTGCTCGATTTTTCCAAACAAAAAGCATTTTTGAATTTTTTATAAAGATAGTAAAATGCTTTTTGTTTGCCGAAGCTGTTTATGAACAATTATTAATAATATCATTACGATAAATTAGAAAGTTTAAATCAAAATAATAAGATCTCCCATATCACAATAAGTTTACAATATTATCTTATGCATATAGTTAAATATTTCTTTTTCTTATAAAAAACATGAAAAAAGAAAATAAAACTGCATTAATAACGGGCAGCGGTGCAAAAAGAATCGGAAATTACATAGCATTCGAACTTGCAAAAAAAAGATATAATATCGCAATTCACTATAATACTTCTCGAGAAGAAGCAGAAAAAACAGTTGAAGAATTAAAAAAATTGAACATTAGAGCAGAAGCATATCAGGCAGACCTAACTGATGAACAACAAGTAAAAAAATTAGTAGAGAGAGTAAAAAATGATTTTGGAAGCATTGATGTTTTAGTCACTGCCGCCGCCGCCTTCAAAAAAATTACTTTAGAAAAAACAACGTCGGAAGATATGCTGTTTTTCTTTAAAGTAAACATGTTGTCAACATTTTTATGTTCAAAATATGTCGGTGGAATAATGATAAATCAGAAAGAGGGCGGGAATATAATACATCTAGCAGACTGGGCAATTATACGACCTTATGCAGACTATGCAGCGTATTTTGCGTCAAAGGGTGCAATCCCAACAATAACAAGAACGTTTGCAAATGAACTTGGAAAAAGAAATAGTAGAATAAGAGTAAACTGCATTTCTCCAGGACCTGTTTTACTGCCCAAGGACATGCCGAAAAAAGAAAAAGAAAGGGCGATCAATGCAACATTGGTGAAGCGAGAAGGCTCTCCCGAAAATATTGCTCTTGCCGTTATTCATTTTATCGAAAATGATTTTATAACAGGGCAAAATCTTAATGTTGATGGAGGAAAAAGTATCTACAATGATGAATAATCATCTCCCAAACTTCTCACTCAATAATTTTCCTAAATAATATGCAGAGCCAAACACAATAACCCCTGGAAGCAAAGTTAATCCTAAACTTGGCACTAATAAACTTGTTCCGATAGTTCCAATTGTTCCAACACCAACTGATTCAAGAATACCTACAGCTTGCGAAACAGATTGCTCAACATTTTTCTGCAAAGCATCTAACTGCATAATCATCTTGCCCTCTTTCAGAATCCTGACTTTTTTATCTTCTTCAGATACAATAACAACAATATTTCCTTTTGATTGAGAAGCAGTAAGTGCAGCGCTGTGTCGTGTTCCGAAATTTTTAAATGTAGCAGTTGATGTAATCATCGCTCCATATGCTTTCACAAAACCATTTCTATCAATAATCACTGCCCCATCAATTAATGCTAATGATTCCAGTAACTTTGGATTATCAACAGCTTTAAACGAAGGAATAGACTGATCAATCAATTCCTTATATTTCACTTTCCCGACGACAAACAACGCTCCTTCTCCGCGTTTTGCAATTTTTAATCCCGTCTGTACTAAGGTTTCTTCAAGTTCTTTCGATGCCTTTAATTTTTTTGTTGGTTTTTTCATTATTTATCAAATATTACTACTATAGTCTATGACTTATTTAATTGAACAGTTCGTCATAGACTATCAAGGTAAAAACCTAATTTTCTGTTCAATTAATTATGCTTTTCACTATATTTATCAATAAATTCTGTTTTTAAATTTTTTGTTTTTTGAAAGCAGAAAATATTCTATGTTAATTTATATTTTATTTAAATGGATTTGGTAATGATAATTTTATTCTGATTTTAGAGAATCAAGAGTTACATTATCAAATTATTGCATATTACTAAAGACGCTTACCACTTTAATTGTTGATGGCGTCCTATAAAAAATTCAATAAAACAAATTTTTCACTTTATACAAAAATAATCCAAGTAAACCACCAATCAAGTTATTGAACATATCTTTTTGCGTATCCCATTCATCCAAATCTCCTGCTCCGATGAATAGAACTCCTTCGCCTTCTCCAACAGCTAATGCTCCGCCATATTCAAATAATTCATGAAATGCAGAAAATCCCAAAACAACCGCTATTATAGCAATATACATAAACAATCCTTTGTAAGGGCCTTTTAAATAATAAGTTCGATAAAGCATCAAGCTTGCCATAAATCCAAAAAATCCATGCACCCACATATCATATTCAAAACCAAAATAATTATTGCTATAAGTGTCAAAAGTTCCTAGATTGTGCAACAAAAGAAAAATCGCTGCAAGAAAATAATGGAATGGATGAATATCAATTTTTTTTCGTATAAAAAATAATCCGTACAATAAAAGCATTAAAAAAATAAAATCCCATTTGTAATGGCTATCAGTTTTTATTGAATAAAATTCCAGAACACCAAGAAGTATAGTAGTTATTATCAGAATTATTTTATTCCAGGCGTCTGAATTATTTTGAAATAAACTTTTTTTCATGTAATTATACTGATATTTAATTATTTAAAGGCTCTTATAAGTTGATATTGTCTATTTAGCGTCAGGTTTATATAATCAAGAATATTTTATCTTCTAGAAAGGAGGTGATAGAAGATGAAATGTATTTATTGCAAGAGTTCTCAGATGCGAAAACAGGGATATAGAAAAAATAAAAATGGAAAAAAACAGAAATATCAATGCATTAATTGTAAGAAATTTTTTGTTGAAGATGACAGATTCAAGAGAATGCGATTTAAAAAAGAGATAATTGTGCGAGCAGTGCATCAACATATTGATGGGTTTTCTCTTTTCAAAGTTCAGTATCATCTCTGGCAACACGATGGAGTGAAGGTTACTCGAGAAACAATTAACCGATGGACAAAAAAATATAGTCCTCTTTTAAAAAAAAATAAATGATAATGTTGTTCCAATCATCAAAGGAAGAATTCATTTTGATGAAAAATATGTAAAAGTAAATGGAGAAAATAATTTTGATTTGAACGCGATTGACAGCACGACAAAATTTGTGCTTGCGCACATATTTACCGACGAGAGAAATAGAAAAAACTGTATTGATTTTTTATTGCAGATAAAAAATACCTGCTACGATCAGATATTAACAGAATACTATCTGAAAAAGTATATGGGAGTTGATGAACGGATAACTTTTGTGTGTGATGGATTTGAAAATTACAAATCTGCATTTAACAAATTATTTTATAGAGTTGCAAAATTGCAATTTGGCGTTCCGATTGCATGCAAAAAATATGGATTGGAACACAACAACAACGCAATTGAAAGATACAATGGAAAAATTAACGACAGATTGCATGCAACAAGAGGAGAATTCAAGAGTTTTGAAACTGCTGAGGCATTTATGAATTTACAACATACAATTAATAATTTTGTAAATCCACATCAGCAACTGAAAGGAAAAACTCCTGCTGAAATTACTAGAATAAATTTAGGGTTGGGAAGAAATAAAATGTTAGACTTAATTTTGTATGCAGCTAGATTAACGAGATGACGATAAGGTTACAATATCTTATAAGTTATAGTGAATTATATAAAATCAGCATATCTAATTTTATTATGTTAAGTAAATCCTTTATAATCGTTAATCCTTATTCAATTAATTTTAAATCCATTAAAAATTATCTGAAAAAACGAAGAATGAAGTATTATATTAGTTACGATAAGAAATATTTACAAGAGATTATTGAAAATAAAATCAATGAAGGTTTTAAAAAATTTGTAATTTGTGGAGGAGACGGCACTATAAATGTCTTCATAAATCTAATAATGAAATTGCCAGACAATCAAAATAATTTTATTAAAATCGGAATTATTCCTTGTGGAAGGGCTAATGACCTCGCAAGATATATGAGAATACCATTAGATTTTGAAAAGGCCTTAGAAAAAGTAAATTCGGATAATATAAAGAAAATTGATTTAATAAAAATAAATAACAACTATATGATTACTGGAGGAGGAATAGGGCTGCCATCAGAGATAATCCAAGATGTTGATAATTTTTCTTCAAGTTTTGTTGGAAAACTCTTTAAAAATATATTGGGAGAATATCTGTATTTTATTTTCACAATAAAAAAATTTATTTTTGGCTATAAAGGTATAGATATTAAATCTGATAAAGGAAAATTACTAGCCATTTATATTATGAACCAATCATTTCTAGGAAAAAGATTCAATCTAGCTCCAGAAGCTAAAAATGATGATGGATATTTTGATATTAAAATAGTCAAAATTCCTCCATTATTCCTAAATAATCTTATTACTTTATCAAAAGGAATCAATGGGAGACTATCTGAACTTGATTGGGTCAAAGAGAAAAAATCAAATAAAATATCGTTTTTCTTAAACAAACCTTCTTATTTCATGGGAGATGGAGAATTATTAGAGTGTTGTGATAAATTCACGATAGAAATAATACCCGAAGCTATTAATCTCATTTGCTAGGTTTAACATTTTCCACTATAAATTTAGAATAAAAATGAACTCTATCTCTCCTATGTAAATCTTCAGATTTTTTATTATCTTTAATTATACCTTCAATTTCTCTATGCCCAAATCTTGGAACCAAATTATTCCAATAACAAACCTTTCCATTTTTTTGTGAAACTCTAATAATTTCTTTTAATAAATTCTCATATTTTTCTTGAGAATAAAGCTCAAAAATATCTGATAAATTAAACTTAGAAAACTTACCTGTTTTTTGTTTCATGACAAATTCGATTAAATTTCCATTAACAAATTTTATTTTATCCGTCAACCTTCTTAGTTTATTAAAATTATCTTTATCAAGATATGGATGATTATTAAATGGTATTGAGATCTTTCCGGTTAAAATGTATTGCATAAAAAAGTTAGTTTTTATAGGAATCTTCGTTAATGCATGTTTAGTTTTTAAAAAATAATTATTGGATATGTTTTTTTTAGTTGCATAATTAAAATATTCTTCACTTCTTCCTTTTTTTAATCCCCTTTTAGAAAAAAATAATCTAAAAATAAGTCTAAATCGCCAAGTGTTCCATTCTTTCTCAAAGAAATCTTCCTGCTCTTCTAAAGATTCTAAGCCTATAAATTTATCAATTTTATTTTTTGATATTATCAAAGGCAAAAAATATCTTCTAAATTTTTCTAAATATCTTTCAAATTTTCCGCAATGAATGATTCCTTTTCTTATAGCCCCTGGATTATTATTCCAATATTCCCTATCTTCTTCAATTAAGTCTTCTTTTATTTTATTGAATAAATCTACTCTATCTTTACAAGGCTTAAATCCTAAAAACTGAACAAATTCTTCAAATTCAAGAGTTTTAATAGCTGCTATCTTTAATTTAGCTAGATAAATTTGTTCTTTATTAACGTCTATTCCTAATATGTTTTTTGGATTTTTAAGCAATATTGCTAACAAATTCTCTCCTCCAGAAACTATGGATAAAACATTATCTTTATCTGAGATTTCTAAAGCGCGAAGCAAAATCTCAGGATCCTCCCAACACATACTATAAAGTATTTTCATTTATCTAAATACAAAGGCAATTATAAAAATCTTTATAACAATACATTGAGATATTCTTATATGAAATCTGCTTTTATAACTGGATCAACAGGTTTTGTAGGAAAAAATCTCTTAAAATCATTAGTAAAAGATACGGAATTAAAAAAGTTTTACTTGTTAGTCAGAGATATAGAGAAAGCAAAAAAAGAACTATCTAAAATAATTGAAGAAGCTGAAAAAATTGATAAAAAAATAATTTTATTTAATGGGGATATTACTAAAAAAAACCTCGGTTTTTCAGCAAAGGAAATTCATTCTATCAGAAATGTTGAAGAAGTCTATCATTTAGCAGCAAATATTTCTATATCTAAAAAAGATAGGTATAATACATTAAAGGTTAATCTTGATGGGACTATCAATTTATTTAATATGATTAAAGACTTTAATAATCAAAAAAACATTTATTATTTCGGTACTGGTTATGTTTGTGGAAAAGGAAAACAAATTGTAAAAGAAGAATGGATAACAGATAAAAAAGAGTTTAGAAATCCTTATGAAGAATCAAAATATCTTGCTGAAAGATTCATAAACGAATTTACTGACGGCTATAATATCCCAGTAACTATTATCAGACCAACCATAATCGGAACAGATAATAAGCTAAAATATAAAGAGCTGATACATCAAACCATCTATTATTATGCAAATGTTCTAAGAAAAGCAATATCTCTTCAAAATAATCGCGAATCAATTAGGTTGATTGGAAGATCAGACGTTACCTTTAATCTAATAACAATTGAAGATTTAATAAAAATTCTGATAAAAATAAGGACATTAAAACAAAAATCTCAAATTTATAATCTTGCTAGCAAGTCTAATTTTTCAGTTATAGCTTATCTTGAAGGAATAAAAGATGCTATAGGTTTTGATTCAGAATATAAGTTTGTTGACTCTATTCATTTTAATAATCCTACAACTACAGAGGATTTTATTAACAGGAAAACTGAAAACTATTTTGAATACGATTTAGATAGTCATATACAATTGAATGTCCAGAATTCTGAAGAAATTAGAAAAGAATTAAACATAAAAGATAGAGATAATGTATGGATAAAAAAGCATATAAAAGATTTCTTATTATCTACTAAAAATGAATTTATTGAAAAGATTTAATATATACCAGAAAGAAAGATTCCAAATAGCAATACTGCTATTTACTACAATTTCAGTTGTATTAAGCTCTGCAGCAGTAGTATTAAAATCAGAGGACACTATATCTAATCATTGGATAGAAATTATCATAGGGCTAATTACATCATTATTATTCATGTTTCACATTAGAGTTTTAGATGAGTATAAAGATTATGATTTTGATTCAAAATACCATAAAAACAGACCTGTACAAAGGGGCATTATATCATTAAAAGAATTATTATCTCTTAACATAATAGGATTAGTCGTTTTATTTTCGATTAATGTCCTTAGCTCAATTAAATCTACAATCTTCCTCTTATTTGCATTTATATACACATTAATTGCTGGAAAAGAATTCTTTATTAGAAATTGGATTAGAAAAAGATTTTTTTTATACAACTTTGTAAATCTCTTACAACTCTTATTTTTACAATTTTATTTATACTCGATTATAGAGCCAGATTTTTCATTTAGTAATCCAATTCTAAGTATGCATTTTGTTTTTGTGTTGTTCAATGTGGGACTCCTAGAATTTGCTAGAAAATTAAAAACAAAATCAGAAGAAAATGAAGCACAAGACACCTACTCAGCTAAACTTGGTATTAAAAAAGCTTCTATGATTTATACTGCTATTTGTTTCATAGTTTTTGGACTATTTTCATATATGTTTTTTCAAATTAGCCATAGTTCGCCACTATTTGTTTTAGGATTGTTATCACTAAATCTATCAATAGTTTCTATAATATATTATTCATTAGAGAAAAATAAAAACACTTCAATAATTTTAAGAATATTAACTATTTTATTTTATATATCGATGCATTTATTATTAGTATTTTCTAAGTTATAATATGAAAAGAGGAATAAGAATATTAATATTAATAATTACACACATTATTTTAGCTATCCCCCTTAGATTTATCTTTAGGATTGAAAGTAACTCTAAAGACATAAAAATAAATGAAAGAAAAAAGTATATTATTGTTGCTAATCATCCATCAAAATTAGATCCTTTCTTAATTACTGCGGCATTGCCTTTCAACATTTTTATTAAATTAGAGCCATTTAGCTTTGTCACATCAGAAAATTATTTAAAAAGATGGCATTACAAATATTTTCTTAAGATGTGGGGATGTGTTTCCAACATAGAGAAGGATGGTAAAAAACCCCTTGCTCTATTAAAAGAAAAACTTAATAACAATGAAACTATTTTTCTTTTTCCAGGAGGCGAGTTAGAAAAAGAAGGCAAATCAGTTCCTCCAAAAATAGGAGCAATTTATTTAGAAAGAGAAGTTAAAGATTCACTCATATTGCCGATTAAGATTGAGTTCTCCAATAAAATTAATATATTGAATTTATTGAAAAGAAAAGTTAAGGTAAAAATTAAG
>ERZ1292623.3236-Hain-H51-01um-R1-3236-length-13987-cov-20_pt1 | contig 13987 bp, 11 predicted proteins | sample MGYA00564398_ERZ1292623 | MGnify/ENA primary metagenome ERZ1292623 (study PRJEB36523, sample SAMEA6512633) | groundwater metagenome | collected 2019-01-07 | study: AquaDiva: Metagenomics assemblies of 32 groundwater samples
GTTGAATTATTTTATTAACTACTAGTAAGTTATTACAAACCGAAAGGTTTAAATACTACCTTTACTTATGAAAAATAAGTAAATTAATGAAAAAATAATAAAATGAAAAAAACAGTTAAAAATAGTTTAATAGGGTTTGTATTAGGAGCTGGTTTATCTGCTGGAGGAATAGCAAGTTATAACTATTTTGAAAATGAGGGGCTAATTCCAACACCTTCTGCTTATGTTGTTCTGGATAAACCAAAACAGGAAAAAACAAGCGAGGAAAAATCTGAACATTTAGGTAGCAGAGTAACTGAAAAAGAAAAAAAACAAGCTGATAATTATGAAAATGTTTTTGAAAGTTTTCTTCCTCCACATTTACTACCTTATCCTATTGACCTTTTAAATCAGATAAATGAATCTGGAAGAATGCCAACAAAAGATTATAAAAATGATAAATTTAGCAGAATTGATAAGGATGGAAGTATAACTGTAAGCTATTATTCTCTTTTAGAAGATATTTTAGGAGAACCAGAAAAAAGGAGAAAGTTTGTGCCTCCAAAACCAGAAGATGTTATTGTAGATAAAGAAACTGGAAAAAAATTTGTTTCTCTTGGGACTGTTATAGAATACCTTGATGAAGTAAAGCCAACAACTATTATTGCTACCTCTTATGAAGATGCTAATGAAAATGGAATTATAGAAATTGATGAATTTATAATGAATAATGATCTTTCTCTTAAAGAAAATAAAAAATTTGTTTTAGGAATGTATTTACCAAAAACAGAAAAAGCAAAAAAAGGAACTATAGAATTATATTCAGGCAGGGAGAAAGTTTTAGAATCAGAATTTGAAATTGACACTAACATGAAAATAGTAGAAGTTGATCTTGAAAGAATTGTTAGAGATAGTGGAATTGGATGTTATACAGCAGCTTTTTTTGTAAATGATAAATGCTGGGAAGTTAGACCGATAGGTGTTGGAATTTAAAATTAAGTTCTTTGTTAGAAGCAGAGTTGTTTTTTTATTAGACTAGAGAAATATTCTTTGTTATTTGATTATCTCAATGCAATACTTGAATTATTGACTTTTAACTTTAAGTCATTAGTCTTGTAAATTTATTGTTATTGTCTCAGATAATTTCTCCTATAGTTTTCATTTATGTATTTAATTACAACTTCTGCGTCATTTCCCTCAAAGTTTTGGGGTTTTATAACTTCCTTATTATAAGGATCATAAATACCAATTTGAGCTTTTCCAGATCCTTTTCCATAACTATATGCTCTAACTTGATATCCAGGTTCAAAGTATTGTCTTCCTGTTTTACTTTTAATATCACTAAAAATACCGTCATTAATTCTAATATAAGTATCTCTTTCATTCTGATTAAATCCGAATTTTGCCAAATTTTCATCTCTATCTTTTTTTAAATCATATGTTGTTATATACTGTCCATTTGCTGGTACATTGTAGCCATAAAATCTCTGTAATTCTGAATATCTATCAATTCCTGCTTGTGCTGCATCATTTCCCCAAAAAGCTGCAGTTGTATGAGTAAAATAATCATCTGGTAGATCTAATATAGGTTCTGCAACTGCTAAACGAGGAACATCATCTCCTATATTTCTAAAATTTTTTAGATGTTCTTCTGGTACATAAAAAGTTGCTGCAGATGTTTCTGTGCCAGTTTCTGTTCTAGATATAATCTTTCTTATAGTCCTTGCTTTTGTAAAATCATACGTTAATCTTTTATCTTCAGTTGTAACTGTTGTTCGTTCTTCTGTTGGCGGGGTTGTTGTTGGAGTAGTTGTTGGTTGTGGTTGAGATGGTGGAGTTATTTCTGTCGGTTGAGTTGTAGGCTGTCTTTCAGGCAGTACTTGAGGAGCTATTACTAACTCTTTTCCTGGTTCAAATGGCTTTATGACTTCAATCGGCTCATTCCTAACCTCAACATCTCCTCTGTTTAGTTCAATTCCATTATTTATTATTTTAACATCATAACCCTCTCCTGGTTTATGATTTGTGTAGGTTTGAGGCTTTCCATTTTTATCGTTTTTAAATTGATAAAACTGTTCATTATTTTTTATTAAAATATTTTCTCCATTAACATCAATTTTTTCTAAGTTTGTAAACATTTCTGCTTCGATATCATTCCCTCTAATATTAATTCCATTTAATGCTCTATCTTTAAATTCTGTTTCTGCTCCTGTAAATTGAACATACTGGCCCTCTCCTTTAAGAACATTAAATGGAACATCTCCAATTAAAATTTCTGTTGTTTTTCCAGCAGGAGTTTTTACTTCTGCAATTTTAAAGTCTTTAAGAGTTTCTACTATTGCATCTTTTCTTCTAAGATCAAAGTTCTTATCACTAAGAAAAAAATCGCTTTTTGGATCTGTTGAGAAATAATGAACTTCAGTCTCAACTCTTGCTCCTTTACTAACTAACTCATCCAAATAACTTTCTAAAATTGTTCCTGGAGGAAAATAACTTATTTTTCCATCTGGCTCTGTAACTTTCATTGTAGTAAATTTATCAAAATCCCCTACTATCGCAACATCTAAATTTTCTCCTCGAAGGTATTTATTCCCAAGCTCTCCTGGAAAAAATTCGACAAAGGCTTTTTTAGATTTATCATTAACTCCGACATCGAGTATTCCAACTTTAACTTTTGAATCTCTTGTAAGTTCAACTCCTTTTTCTGTTTGAGAAAAACTTCCTTTTTTATTCCATCTTAATCCATCAGAAGGCCATTTTGTTCCTGTTATTGTTAACTCTCGGTCTATCTCTGTTAAAGTTCCATCTCTTATCCCCATAGTATATTCTTTAATTTTAGTGCCTTCCTGTTCTTTGAATTTGTAAACAAAAGCATCCTTGCTATCATCATATGACAATTCTTGGAGGTTTGAAGGAAGTTTTTCAGGGTCTATAAATGTTCTTCCATTTGTTATCCTGGTTTGGTCTTCAGATTTTTCAAATTTTAATTCTGAAGAACCAAGGTTTATTTTTATTTTATCGGCTTTATTTTGATTTATTAAATTATCAAGAAATTTGTTTCTGTCAGCTGGAGTTGCTTTTTCCCACGCACTATTAGCTATCTCTGAACTTTGTTTAATCTCTATCCATTTTTCAGGAGTCCATGTATCTACTTTGTTTATATCAAAAATTTGTTGTTGAGAAGTTTCTTGTGCAATAGTAATATTTAATAAAGAAATTAGAAAAATTAAAATTATTAGGAAGGTTATTAAAATTAGTTTATAATTTAATAGAACCTGATTTCTATCTTTTTTATTATTTTTTGATGACATTAATCTTTTCATTTTTGTTAATTGATAGTTAATAAGATTATTAGCTAGGATTTTCTATTTTCCTCTTTTAGATTTCTTCTCTACTGTAGTCAACTTTTTATTAATTATTTATCTAATTTTAATCATTATCTACTAAATTTATAAGCTAAACACCTCTAACTCGTCTAACTTTATTATCTTATTCTTTAATAAGGTGGTTTCTTATCTGATTTGTTTTTTAATTAATTTATAACAAGGCCAATTATCCTTAAATAAATTTTAGGTTATTTTCAAAACTTATTTAAAAACATAAGAGTTTGCTGGTCTAGAGTATAGTTTTCATAGATTCCTACGAGAGTTGTTGTTTCATCAAAATTATAAATCTCAATGTAAAGATTTTTTTCTTCGGTAATTTCTGCCAAACAACTAATACAATCTAGTTCAGGAGATTCTTTTCTTGATTCTGTCATAAAATTAGCTGTTTCTAGTATATCATTTAAACCAGAAATTCTATTTATCTGATAATCTCTAAATAGAGCTGTTGACTTCCCATCTATATCAATTGTAACAGGAAAATAAATATCAAATAAAAGTTCTTTTTCCTTAATAAAAACCTTTGTTCTGGGATTTCTAAACTCTAATTTAAAATCCTTTCCTTCTATATTCTTGCAATTATCTAACTCTGCATTAACCGCTTTCTCCAATTCTTTTTCTACAATGATTTTAGAAGGATTTAAAATTTGGCCCTGATAATAATAGTAAGTAAGAAAATTATCAAAAGTTTCGTCTTGATAATGGTATTTTGGTTTTTCATAATAACCTCCTTGAAAACCAACGGCATCTAGACTATTTGAAATAGAATCTTCAATACAAACACCAACAAGATTTTTTGCATTATCTAGTTTAGCTTTATTTTCTGATAATTCAAAAAACTTCTGATTCTTTGTCTGTTGAAAATAAACTACCCCTGATATAGTTCCTGCAATTAAAATCGCTAAGATTATAAATATGGTGGTTTGCGAAAGTTTTGAATCAGGCAATATTTTTACACTATCTGATTTGAAACTTGAGTTAGAGTTTTTGTATTTAGGCAAAATTTTTTTTAATACATCTAAATACAAAAATGAGTTTAAAGATTTTGATTTTGGCAGTATATTATTAATAGCAAAATCAAAATGCGAGCTTCCTCTTTTTTTCATAATTATTATTAGTTATATGAGTTTTTAAAGATTTGTAAAAACCTTGCCAAATCTTAGACTTTATGTCTTAGTTTATCTTTTATACTCTGTATTTTTTATTATTAAATGAAGAAAGTTATTAATTTATACAAAAAAATTGGAGAAAGTCCATTAGATGCTATTAACAGATTTAGAGAAAAAAATATTTTTTACAAGAAAAAGAAGATGAGTTATGCTGGAAGACTAGATCCAATGGCAGAAGGGGTTTTATTGATCTTAGTTGGAGATGAAACTAAAAAAATAAATCAGTATTTAGGGTTTGATAAAGAGTATAAAGCAGGTATTTTAATTGGTCTGTCAACAGATACAGGAGATGTTTTAGGAATTGCTTATAAAGGAGAATTATTAATTAATAACTATGAAATTGATGAAGAGGAGAGAATTAAGCAAGCTAGCAAGAATCATAAATATGAAGAGAGCAAATTACAAGATACCAATAATGAGCAAGAATTAATTAAAAAACTAAAAAAAAGAATTAAAGAATTAAAAGGAAGATATGAGCAAAAAATTCCTAATTATTCTTCTTATAGAATAAAAGGAAAGCCAATGTTTTATTATGCCAGAAAAGGCGAAATTCTTGAAGAAATAAAAAAAGTAGTTTATATTAAAAGCATTAAAATTAGTTCTATTTATAAAATAAGTAGCAAGAAATTATTAAAATATGTTGTAAATAAAATTGATAAAGTTAAAGGAGATTTTAGACAGGAAGAAATTAAAGAAAACTGGATGAGTTTATTAGATAATAATGATAGAGGAACCATCAGCAAACTAATTATTAATAACAATAAAGATAATAAAATTCATTCACAAAAATCTTTACAAAATAGAAAAGATATTTTTTTAGTTATTGATGTTACTATAAATTGTTCTTCTGGAACTTATATAAGAGCTATTGCAGATGACATAGGAAAGCAATTTGGAGGGGGATTATTGTTAAGTTTGAAAAGAATTAGAGTTGGAAAATTCAAGACTGAAGATAGTGTGAAAGTTTGATTAGCTTTTTTAAAAAATTAATAGTATCTTCACAACACAAAAATAATAAAAATGATTTTTTATTGATATTTCCAATTGGCCAGCTTTGTTATTGTCGGTGATAGGATGGTTTAATCATTATTGCTGATATTTTCCTATGCAGAGATACCAAATTAAAGGCTCTGTTGAAAATGTCTCCTTAGTAAAGTTAATCTACTAAGGAAACCATCTTATTTCGAGGTGAAATAAGATGAAAAAAGAGGAAAGACTAGTTAATAAAGTTAAGCGATTGCTTAGAAGATTGGGTTATCCAAGATGATTGCATCATTTTGGACTGAAGAAATATGAATTGCATCAGCATATTTTTGCTTTTGTTGTTATGACAAACTGCAGATTGTCTTTGAGAAGAGTCTGGAAGTTCCTATCTTCTTTGGATTATAAAGTACCGACATTTTCTGCATTATGCAAGAACAGAAAAAGAATTTCTCCAATGCTATTTCAAAGAGCATTGACTTTAACTTCTGGAGCAAACCATAAATTAGTAGCTATTGATTCAACAGGAATAAGCAGGACAAATCCAAGCCATCATTACATAAAAAGAATTGATAGCAAGAAACCTGTTAAAAGCTACGTCAAACAATCGTCCCTGTTTGATGTAAAAAATAAAACCTTTGTTGCTCTGAGAATTAGAGCAAAACCAAGACATGATATTAAAGATGCGGAATATCTTTTGAAAAGAATAAAGATACAAACAGCATTATTCGGAGATACTGCTTACGACGCTGAATGGCTCCATGAATATTGTTTTGATAAGAGAATACAAACACAAATCAAACCAAGAAAAAATGTCAAAAGAGGTTTCTATCGAAGAAAACAAATGAAAAATTACTCTGAAAAAGAATATCATCAACGAAGTTTGATTGAAGCTGGATTTGGAAGTTTGAAAAGAAAGTATGGTGGATATACTTTAGCAAAGGATTGGAGATCAATAAGAAATGAAGCCTATCTTCGGGCAATATCACATAATCTAAGGCTTAGTTTATTAGAGATTTTCAACTAAGCCCAAATTAAACAAAGGTTTAAAAAGCAAATTTTACATAGTTTATAGCCATAATTAGCGAGGTGTTCTAAAAAGGTTAGAAGATAAAACTATGCAAATAGCTATTGGTAGAGATAGTCATGTTTCAGTTTACTTAGCAGAAACTATAAACCATAATACAGAAACTGACGCTAATATTTTAGTAAAGATGGGAAGAGACTGCGAAATCTTGAAAAAGTTAGCGTCTATTCATAGAGGGTATCAAGTTAATACTCTTTTTACAGAGAATATTTATGACTTTAGAGCAGTTGAAAAATATTGTCAAAAGTATGACATATCTATTGACGTTGGATTTAATGGAGCAAATTCAATAACCGACAAATTTCTTTATGTATTTGATTATTCTAAAAAAAATCTAGATAAAAGAAATTTTTTTCAGCTGACAAATTCTGATGAAGTTAATAATTTAAAAGAGCTTTACGAAAAAGCAAATTTTTTAGTTAATTTAGTTTAATAGTTTATTCTATAATATTATTATAAATGGTAGTAAATATTAAGATTTACAAAACGAGTTACATAAAATAAATAATTAACAAGTAAAATGAAACTAGCATTTATTGGGGATATACATGGAAAAGTAAATCAGATGTATGAGCAAGTCTCTACAATTGAAGAAAGAGATAATCTAGATTTAGATGCAATTATACAAGTTGGAGATTTTCATGCGATTAGGAATGAAGAAGATTTAAAGTTTTTCCAGGCCTCTGAAAAATATAGGTCTGTTGGAGATTTCCCTTTATTTTATAATAAAGGTGAGGTTCCAAAGAAAACTTATTTTATAGGAGGAAATCATGATAATAATCATTGGCATTCAGAATATCCAAATGGTTATGAGCTAATAAAAGATTTACATTATCTTGGACGTTCTGGAGTAAGAAATTTCAATGATATTAATATTGGTTTTATCTCTGGAAATTATTCTGAGAAAGGATTTTATGGAAATAAAAAAAGAAGAAAATATAATCATTTCACAAAAAGAGATGTTGATAATCTTCTTAATAATCTAAATTCAGAAGAAAAAGTTGATATAATGGTTTTTCATGATTGGCCTTCAATAAGAAAACTAAAAGAGCATATTGTTGGAGAAAGGTTTTATAATCATAATTTAGAATATGTTTTAAAAAGAAATTTTGGAAGTCAAGAAATTTATGATGTTATTAAAAAAATAAAACCAAAATATGTGTTTGCAGGACATATTCATATTCCTATTGATATCGAGATTGTTATTGATAATTCAAAAATTAGATTTATTGCCTTAGATAAACTTAAAGATTTAGAAAGTTCTATTTATGTTTTAGATACAGAAAGTTTAGAGGTTAATAAATACCTATATAAGAACAATGGCTAACTTAAGAGATTACATCAGAAAAATTCCTAAAAATTCTAGCCTTGAAAAAGCAATTTATTATTTAGAAAATAATAGATTTGATGAAGCTAGAAATCTGTTAGAAAAACTTCTTTTTGAAAAAGATGACACAGTAAAATCTTTTGTTAATTATAGTTTAGGAATTACTTATATTAAAAAACTTAATAAAGGAGATTATGACGTTGATAAATCAATAGATTACTTTGAAAAATCAAATAGTTTTTTAGATAATGCAGACGCTCATTTAATGGTGGGTTATGCTTTACAGATTAAAATAGCAAATATAACAAAAGAAAATAATAAAGATAATTACAAAAATATAATTGAGCTTGCAGATAAAAGTATTTTAGAATTCGGAAAAGCTTCTGAATTAAATATCGGTTATAAGCAATATTCTAAAGAAGCTATTGGTAATTTAAAAAGACTAAAAAAAACTTTAGATAATATGATACAAAAAAGGATAGTAGAATCTAATTAATCTTTTAAAACAATAACTACTGACTTTTTTCCTATTGGAGAACTTTCTCTTGCAATCATTAGTGATGTTTCTATTCCTTGTTCTCTTCCTTGTTGATTAAATAGATTTTTTGGCAATTCTGGAAGTAATCTTGGGTCATATAAAAGCGCCTCTCCTCTATCTCTAAAACGATTAACATAAGACAATTGTTGTTCTATTGTTTGTCTTTTTAATAAATTTCCTTGATTTGCTAGACCCTCTGCCCTACTCATCGCAATGTCAAATAATTTATCATTTATTATTATAAAATCAAAATCATGTGGTTTATCTATTTCTAGTCCTGTTTTAGAACTAACTCCTGTTATAGAGCTTCCATGAAGTGCTAGTTTAATATTTCCAACATTAAGTTTATTTTCAGCGTCTTTAATCGCCGATTGAATCAATGTTTTATATTGATTGAATGATTCTTGAGATGCAAATCCTAAAGGAACATCTCTTACTCCATCAAATGCTAATCTCCCGTTTTCCAAAGCTGATTCTAATGTTCCTCCTTTAGAAATTATGTCATCAAATCTAGTAAACCCTCTTATATTTCCCTCGAAATTTTCAGCATATTTTAATGGCAGATAATCAAATGCTAGATCTTTAGTTAACGGGTTAAACTCTAAACCAAGTTCTTCTGCAATTTTTCTATCAACTAGAAAATTTTCTTCTGTGCCTATTTTTGAAAGGAATTGATGAGTGTTTAGCTTAGAAACATCAGTTATTTTATTACCAGCATTAGTATTAATTTCATTTGCAAGACCATTAACAACCCTATAACTATCATCAAAGTTTTTGGTCATATAATAACTAGATTTATCCGCATATTCAGAAAGAATAGCTGCTTCTCTTAACACAAATTCGCGATCTTGTTGACTTAATTTTTCTAAAGCTATTTTATATCTTTCAACAGGAGATAAATCTTTATAATATGGATTTGGATTTGTAGTAAAAGGAAATTCTGTTCTTTGGATCATTGCTTCAGCTTTTAGAAGATCTTTTTCTGTCCAGCCAAACTTATCTTTTAATATTGATCTTCCTGTTTCACCAGTTAAAGAAATTTCCTCATTAAAGTCTTGCTTTAATAATCTAAGTGTTTCTGGAACTCTTGCAGCTGTTCCTAGAGTACGTAAAGGATCTAAATCATGTAGAAGAGCAACCTCTCCTATAAATTTAGCTTCTTCTGGAGATAATCCTCTTGCAACAGCAAAGCTATTTGCAAGTTCTGATACTGTTTCTGTATGTTCTAAGTTATGATATATATCAAAATTTGGTCTTGGATGAAATTCTTCAAATTTGTTAAGAGGAAAATAATTATCTCTTATTATAGAAACACTAACTTTGCTATTCATAGATGTATCTAATAAGCTTTGTTGTGTCTCTCTAATAACATTAGAATTAGCATTAATTAAATCAGAAAGTAAGTATGTTTGTGCTCCTTCTGGAGGATTACTTATTATTATTTTTTGGCCATTTGGTAAATCTATGGTTTCTCCTATTTTTTTATTAAAGTGTTTTGCAAAATCTTCTATGCCTTCATCAACATGAGCAAAAATCTGATCTCCTACCTGTGATATTTTAATTTGATTTGCTCTAACTTTTCCTACACCAGGAGCACCTCCTGTTGCTAAACTTAAAATATTATACATTGCTCCTGCTTCAGGACCAGCAATAATAGATGCAGATGTTCCTGCTAAAAATTCTCCTCCAGCACCTAACACAAGAGCTGTTTTTGGAGCTGTCTCTCCCAATAATTTTAATGCAAGAGTTTCTCCAGGTGAAAAAACACTTCTTCCTATATTAATAGCTGTTAAAGTTTTAGTTCCTAGTCCAATGGCCTTTGCTCCATATTGTGCTCCTTTTGCAGCAAGGCCATATGTACCTGCAGTTGCAAATGCACTTAATGCAAAATCTCCTGCTTCTAATCCAATAGCTTCTGTCCATGTTCTTTCAATTGAAGCTCCTGCTCTATTTGTTGTAAAGGCTTTTTCTAAAGATTGTGTTCCTTCATATATAGATTTTTCATTTATTTTAATTTCATCACCACTTCCAACAATTAAATGAAGCATAGGATCATTTTTTACTGCATGTTCTATAGCACCCATCGTTGCTGTTGTTCTTCCAAAATCTACAAGAAATTCATTAGCTATAGTATTTCCTTTATCTTGTGCAATAGCTGTAGATAATTTTCTTAAATCTTGCTCAATTCTTATTCTATCAAAACTTAATCCTAATCTCTTAGAATAATATTCAATTTCTTCTGCAGAAACATGAGTGTCAAAGTTATTGCTTCTCGCAACACTTTTGAATTTATCTATAAAACTAGATCTCATGTAATCTTCCATATTAATATCATTAGAAATTAATTTTTCAATACCTTTACTTCCTAGCTGTCTGACATCCATTTCTCTTAATTCAAATTCCATTTCTGCTAAATGTTCTTCAAGTCTCCCAGAGAATTGATAATAATATTTAGAAACAGGAGAAAAAACTTCTTGAAAACCGCCTGAAATACTTGTAAATCCTTCTCCAGTTATTCTATTAATATCATCTAGATATTTCTGGCCTTCGCCTCTAAATTGAGTCTGCCTTGCAGATATAAGACTGTGTTGTAAATCTCTAAGATTTTGTTTAGCTAAGAAATTATCTGGATTTTCTTTAATAGCCCGACTTAAGCTTTACAAAGCAAATTGTACATTTTCGCTTGGATTTTCTGATAATTTAGATAATGCGAGTAATCTATTTGCTTCTGAACTCACCTCTTTAATTTCAGAATCTACTAATAGTTTGAAATTAGCTTCAGCAATTCCTCTATCTATAGAAGATTTATCTGTAGAGAGAAAATAACTTTTACCTATGTTAAGTTGAGCATAATCTTTCATTGATAAAAGTCTGTTTCTTGTTTCAATATCTAAATCTAATTTTAATTGTTCTTTTGCGTAAGCTATAGTTTTTCTAAAATGTTCTCGAATTTTTTCAGATTCTTTTAATTCTAAGGAAGAACTATAAGAGTCCCTATATTTCAAAAATCTTTCTAGTTTTAGCTCTCCCAAAATATTTTCAGCAATAGCCTTTATTTCAGAATCAGGATTTGTGGCAATAAACTCTTGCATTCTTTTGATAGATTCTTCTATATTGTTATTTAACAAATCAATCTTATTTTCTAGCATTATTTTTTGTAGTTCTAATGACTGTAGCTCTTTTCCAGAAAATTCCTTAGAATCAATTTTATATTGAATTTGATTTAATGATGATTGAAGATATTCTTCATTACTTTTTCTAATTGCCAATTCTGATAAAGACGGCGAAAAACTTTTTTCTAATTCTGATAAAGAAACCTCAGTTGTTAATTTCCCATTAGGAAGGTTTTGATCATATGCAGTTAATTTAAAAATTTTTGCTTCTTCATTTATGAAGACTTCTGTTTTTGGCTCTATTTTATCTGGTTCGTGTGTTGTAAACTTAAAATTAGTTGGAGTTGGTTGGGCTTCATTTTTTATTCTTAAGCTAGCTTTTCCATCTTCTATATATGCTAGATGTTTTCCATTATCAATAACTGCTCTTCCTTCTAGAACATCAAAATAAGGATCGTTTCCAGGCTCGCCTTTTTTTCCATCATAATGAAATATAGTATATGCATTTTCGCTTATCCCCTCATAATTTACAGTCTTTTTCAGATTATTCCCTTTAACCTGTCCTTTAATTGTGATTATTCTATTGTCTTTTTCATCAATAATTGATATAGCATTTCCATCAAAATCCTTTATATCTGTTCTATCAAAAAAAACAGTTAATGGTTTTTTGTTTTTTGAAAAAAATTCTTGTCTGGCTTCTCCAAAAAAATTTGAGCTAAATATACCATCTGTTACAATTAGTTTTTTTGGATTTCCATTCTCATCAAGATTAAGAGAAAATTTACCGTTTATTTCAAATTTAGATTCTTGAGGTTTTTCATTATAAGCTAGTTCTACGTTTTCTCCCGTTATTTTTTTATTTTCAGGATCAAATAAGATTTTCCCATATCTTTCAGCTTTAAAAGAAAAAACCTTGTTTTTATAATCAAAAAAATAATCGCCACCATTCACAGAATTAAATTCTGCGAAAACAATTTTTCTTTCTTCGTCTGTCCTGATTAAAGCATTTTCAATTCCGTTTAATTCCTTTCCATCAATTATTAAGTCTCCTCTTCCACTTAATTTAAACTCATTATCTTTAATGGTTATTTTTGATTTAATATCTAGTTTGAATTTGTTATTATCAATTTCTAAAATATCGTTTCTAGAATTTCCATTATTTTTTATAGATATTGAACCATCAGGGTTTTCTATCAGCAAATAATTATCAGGAAGATTATCTAATGTTATCTGGGTTAGTGTAAGGTCTAATAAGATAATTATCATTAAAAAAAAGAATATTATTTTCATTATATTTACGGAAAATACTTTATTTTCAGTTTTCATATGACTGCTGTAATCAAAATTTAATTACCGATAATAATTAAAAATTTAGAGTTAGTTCTTCTTAACTTTGGATTGAATGTCATTAGCGTTTTTTATTTAAACTTTTAAATTTAATACTAGGTGTTTAATTTTTATTAAATTATTCGGACTATTTTGTTTGGGTTTTTTTAGTCCAGAAAAATAATTAATAATTTCTATTGGGTTGCTTAATACCATCTTGATTCTTCCAGCCTTGTTTGAATATAATATTTTATTATTTGATTATTCAAATTAAATTTCATTATTTTCCTTCAACTACAAATACAAATGAATAAGGAATAGCCTTTTCATCTGTATCTGTTATTGTGTAAATTAAAGTTTTTTCAGTATAATGTGTAAAAACAATATTAAAATCTTGTTCTGTTAGATAAGTAATGTCAATAAATTCCTTGTTGTCTATATGTTTTTGAATTATTGAATTAGCAGTAAGATGCATTTTTCCTAATCTTATTGGAATTTCTGATTCATAGTTTTTATTTAAGTTAACAGTTTTCTTATCTTTTGTTATAGATAAAGGAAAATTTAACAATATTTTAACAGAATCTTGATTTATTTTTACATTTGCTTTTGGATTTTTTTGAGTTATTTTTAATTGTGGAAAATCTTGTTCATTAATACAGAATGGAAAAGTTAATTTAATGTAATTAGAAATTTCAGATTCCATTTTAGATAAAGGAGTTAAAATGTTTTTATTATTATAGAGGCCATAAGCAACATTGAAATTTCCTAATTTTATATTTTTTTCTGGAGCATTAGTATAACCTCCTTGTAATCCAACAAGCATTATTGCATCAATTGATCTTTCTTTAATACAATCTTGAATTATATTATTTATATTAGCTATTTCTGGAATCTTTTCTTCTGGTCTTGGAATTAATTTAGTTCTGAAAACAAAAAAAATTATTAATAAACTTACAACTACAATAGAAACTATTAAAATTAAAGTAACCTGAGCCTTTGTATTCCACACCCTTTTCATATTTTTAAAAGTATTTTATATTATATAATTCTTTAGTTTCCTATTTGATAGTCCTTGTAGACATAG
>ERZ1292623.3237-Hain-H51-01um-R1-3237-length-13985-cov-16_pt1 | contig 13985 bp, 14 predicted proteins | sample MGYA00564398_ERZ1292623 | MGnify/ENA primary metagenome ERZ1292623 (study PRJEB36523, sample SAMEA6512633) | groundwater metagenome | collected 2019-01-07 | study: AquaDiva: Metagenomics assemblies of 32 groundwater samples
ATTATCATAATAATAAACATTGTTTTCAGATAAACGTATTTTCTATTTTTACAAAGCGGAAAATAAATGTAACCAATTATCCAGTTAACTAAAGTGGTCTGCCAATTTAACCAAAATTGTGTTAAATTTCTCTGTAAGTAAGGTATCTTGGGAAAATTTTCACTAACCTTGAATCCTAGAAGAGCTGACAAGCCAATCACAATATCCCAAGAGCCCCACAATAAAACAAATAATTTAATTGCTCCGCCATACGCTGAAAATATAAGCCAAGATCCAATATTAGACAATGAAAAATCTACAGGACTAATTTTAAGCAAAATTAAATTATAAATTGCAAGCTTAATTACTCCAATAAACGCTCTCCTTAACCCAAAAAATATTTTTTCTTTAGTTAATGGTTTAGGGTGCAAGTTTTGTATTTTTTCAATAGGGCCAGAACTAAAACAAGGAAAAAACAACAAAAAGCTAAGATAGCTTATGAGACTATTTTTAGTTGATGGATCTTGTTTTACATCAATAAAGTAATGGATTACCCTAAACGCGGAATAGTAAGCTGCAATGGAATAAAAAGCGCTATATATCCCAAAGAGTTTGTAAATTATTGGAGTAGAAATAAGCATTATAGCTACAGCAATACCAAAAATTATACCTCTTAATCTAAAGTTAAAATTCGATGTAACAAAGAAAATAGTTAGAAGAATTATCAAAGCTAAAAAATATATTTTAGGCATTGATAAAAATATAAAAATTACACTTAATCCAAGCACAACTTTAAATTTATATTTTAATGGCACGAATAACAATGGAATCCAAGCGAGTAATCCAAACGCTAACAAGAAAGATGTGGTTTGGTATTCACCAAATACATTAAATTTATAATTGTTTAATGTACCTATTATGTTTGAAAAGAGAATATGATTCATTATTTGGGAAAATAATCTATCTCTGGCAAAGAAGCAAGTTGGCTACCAAAGATCAGGAATAGTACTATGAGTATAATTATGGCCACTATAATAATCACAGCCCATTTATGCTTTGAAAAAAAACCCATAAAACTTCAAATGCCAAGGGTATTTATTAATCTTTCGTCGCATTAATTTGGATAATGGAAAGCTTTATTATAAAGAAGGGAAGTATACATAGCAAAATGGATAAGATAAAAATAGCGGTATTGGCTAGCTTTACTATTATTAATTTTGATAAAAAGCTAGAGCAAGCCTGTAATAAGTATAAAATAATTTCTGATGTTTATATAGCTCCATATCAGCGATATGCTCAGGAAATATTGAACTTGGACAGTGACTTGTATGAGCACGATCCAGGCATTGTTTTTTTGATGATCGATGTGGAATCCTTTTTACTCGATTATTATTCTTTTCCATATAGGTATGACGGCGCTGCTAGAAGGAATATTATAGAATCTAAATCTAAGGAGATTATCAATTTAATTAATACTATCAAAGATAACACTGATGCAACCATTGTAATAAATAGTTTCAAAGTTCCGCAGTCTACTTCGATGGGTATCCTAGAAAATAAACAAGAATATGGTTTCTTAGAATCTATACAGGATCTGAATGAAAAAATAAAAAATTTTACAAAAAATGAAAGTAGAGTTTTTTTGTTTGATCTTAATACTTTTTACTCAAGATATGGAAGTGAGATTATTGAAGATAAAAGATTGCACTATCTAGCAGATATGAAATTTTCAGATCTGGGATTGGAGAAAATTTCTGGAGAATATGTTGGATATATGATACCCAAGCTTTCTCTTACAAAAAAATGTTTAGTTCTAGACCTGGATAATACATTATGGGGAGGGGTAATTGGGGAAGATGGAATAGAAGGAATCAAATTGGGTCTTGAGAATGAAGGAAGATTATTCTTGGATTTTCAAAAAAAAATACTTAACCTTTTTGAAAGAGGGGTAATCTTAGCAATTAATAGTAAAAATAATCTTGACGATGTTAAGGACGTATTTGAACGACATGAATATATGCTCCTTAAGGAAAAGCACTTTGCAAGTATAAAGATTAATTGGCAGGATAAAGCTACAAATATGAAAGAAATAGCACAAGAGCTTAATATCGGAACAGATTCTCTCATTTTTTTAGACGATGATAAATTTAATAGGGAGTTAATTCGTCAGACTATGCCAGAGGTATTGGTTGTTGATCTACCAGAGGATACTGCTCAATTTCCCGCGGTTATTGACAGCTTGCCATGGTTCAATACTTTTCAGATTACTCAAGAAGACCTTAAAAAAGGAGAGATGTATGTTCAACAAAGAAAACGTGAAGAATTCAAAAATACCGTAACAAATGTAGAGGAATTTCTAAAGAATTTGAATATGCTGCTTACTTTCATTCAAGCGAATAAATTTAGTATACCGAGGATTTCCCAATTAACGAAAAAAACTAATCAGTTCAACCTTACAACTAAAAGATACTCTGAAGACGAAATAGAAACGCTTTCTCAACTACCAGAATATTTAGTGAGGGCAATTAAATTAGAGGACAGATTCGGGGATAATGGGCTTACTGGTGTGGTGATTATCAAAAAAGGACAAGATGAATGGAGTATAGATTCTTTATTGTTGAGCTGCAGAATTCTAGGAAGGAGGGTAGAATTTGCATTAATGGAGAAGTTGATTACCGATGCAAAAAAGGAAAACGTTCATTATATCTTGGGAAGCTATATTCCAACAAAGAAGAATGCCGTTGTAAAAAACTTTTATTCTGAATGCGGATTTGTTCCAGTTGAAGAAACTGAAGATGAAATAAAATATAAGCTAGATTTGTCAAAAACTAATTTGGACAACATAATTAAAACTAAAGAATTTTTTGCTATTGAGGAAAAATAGTAAAGCTATTTACTTTTTACAATATTTATTATATTTGAAAAAGAAATAGCCTCTGTAATTTCCCTTATAGTAAATTTAAATCCAAACTCTTTTTCTAATTCAGAGATTATCTTTAGATGATTAAGAGAATCCCACTCCGATATAGACTCTTGGGAGGCGTTTTCATTTATTTTTTCAATATCCACTTGAAGTTCTTGGGATAGAATATTTTTAACCCTTTCTTCTGAAATTTCCATCTTCATAAATAACAAAAGCAACAGCATTTATATTGTTATGTGATAAACTTAATTTGAAGTCTCTACTTAATAATTTTCCATCGTAATTAATAAGTTCAATATGGGGTGCTCCGTCCTTTTCATTTAATATTTGTATCTGTTTAAAGTCCAGTATGTCAATTTTATTTACTGCCTTTATGATGGCTTCTTTAGCAGCAAATCTGGCGCAAAAATGCTGATGAGGCTTTGGTTTTTTCAAACAGTAATCTATTTCAGCCCCAGTAAATATTCTTTTATAAAACTGTTTATTGCTTTTGAAATCTAATTTTCTAAATCTTTCGATTTCCTCAATATCAACACCTACAGAATATTTTCCTCTTTTCATCTTTAACATGAAAGGGGTTCTCCATCATAAGTATAGCAAACTGATTTAAGGTCGCTATCTACGCAACGAGCACCGCCGTCCCTCTGAAGTTTTTTCGGAACAAGGTTTGAATCATATTTAAGATTATTTTTTTCGCAAACAGCTTTAGCATCCCTTATATCGCCATGAAGGTCATTAATCGCAAAAAAATCTAGGACTATAAAAATAGAAAATATTACTATAAAGACAAACCAGAAAAATTTAAACATCATATTAATGCCTCCGAGAGAAAGTTTTATATAAATTTTCTGTTTTTTTACTTATTAAATCCCAGTCATATGTTTTTGCCTTTTTTAAATTATTTTTCTTCATTTTTAATGCTATATCTTTATTATCCAATATTTTTACTATAGCCTCCTTTAATCCTTTTAAATCCCCATATTCAACAAAATAACCATTCTCTGGGTCTTTCATTTCATAAGGCACGCCATTAACAGGGCTGGCAACAACAGGCAATCCTGAAGCAAACGATTCAATTAAGGTCAAAGGCAATCCTTCCCTATAGCTCGGAAGAGCATAAACATCTGCTGCCTGATAAACCTCGACTATTTTCTCCCTATCTCTTACAGGCTCTAGTATATGAACTCTTTCAACATTTTTAACAATTCTCCTTACTTCTTCCTTAGTTCCTTCATCTGGCCCAAGAAATATAAAAGCTATGTCTTTTCTCTTTTTTACTATATCTTTTGCAACAAGCGCCAATTTCTCAGCTCCCTTTGTCGGATTAAATCTACCAAGAAATAATACAATTTTTTTGTTTAAACCATATCTTTTTTTAAACAAATTTGGTTTTATTTTTTCAAAAAATAATTTATCCATACCATTAGGAATTGTCAATGTTTTATTTTCCGCTCTTTTTCCACCATATTTTTTGATGAAGCCTATTTCCCAGGGAGTTATAGCAATTATATAATCGCTCCATTTCAAACTTAATCTTCCAAATGTCGGATATGTAAGTCGCATTAAAAAACCACCCATAACGCTCCTCTTTGCATCACTCCAAGGGCAATGAGTTGTATGTATGTGTGGAACCCCTTTAATCTTTGCAGCTAAGGCAGAAAAAAAGGTATGAGCATGGCCAAATAAATGGCTATGGATTATATCAAAATCCATTTTTAATAATTTAAAAAAGACTGATGGCCAAATACTAGCGAAATTAGCTACCCTGACGATATGAAAACATCTATGAACAGATACCCCATCAATAACCTCTTCTTTTTTTTTGACTCTTTTATATTTGTCCCAATCAGATGTAAAAACATGCACTTCATGTTGTTCTTTAATCATTCTACTAGATAATTCTTTTACAACTTGTTTAACCCCGCATATTGCTGGGTCATAGAAAGGACATATATAAGCAATTTTCATAGCTTTGCCGATATAGTAAATGCTTATAAATCTAATTAATCGGTCACTCGGATAAAACTTAGATATACAATTTAATGTTTAGAGGCGGAGTTTATTTTGGCTATACCTTTGTATACAATCTCTAACAGCTTCTTTAACATCCCTTATTTTTATTCCTTTATCTTCTAACTTCTTCACAGAAATTACACAAACTGATCTTCTGGCTTTAGTAAATTTTTCCAATTCTTTTTGGTCAATTAATTCATAGTTTTTCTTTTCACCAGTTACCTCTTCATATATGTCGAGAATTTCTTTGTTTGTTATGGCTCCTTTATTAGTAGTATTAAAAATACCCATTTCATCACTGTCCATTAATCTCTTTGCGATAGGCAAAAAATCTCCAAGTACAGTTATAGAGTTTCTTAGATTAGCTACCTTGTTGTATTTTAATAACTTATCGAGAATATTTCGTTCTCCAGGAATATCATCCATGGGCATTCGTAATCTTAGTTGCAAAACATTATCATATTCTTTCAGTATTTTTTCTATAATTAATTTGGTTCTGCTATAATAACTACCATAAAAATTGGGTTCATCTTCTTCTGAAAAACCTTTTCCGCCATTATCACCTTCATAGATACAACCAGTACTTAAATGTACCATCTTCTTGTTAAGTTTCTGGCAAGCTTCTAATATATGTAGGGGCACAGTGATATTTGATTGAGCAGTTTCTAATTTATGGTCTTCACACCAATCTACATTGGGCCGACCAGTTTTACCAACGCAATTAATAACAAACTTAGGATCAAATTTTTGTATTTCGCTTTCTACATCTCTAACGCTATTTATTCTTGCTTTAGATAAAAAACTACCCTCTAAATAATTCGCTAATTTGTTCCCAAAAAATCCGTTGCCCAATACCAAATATCTGACCTTCATAATTAATTAAACCCCATTGTTAAATATGCCTAAGTCACATATCTTTTATATATTTAACGCATAGTAACTGAAAAGCAAATTTTGGGTGATTTCTCACAAAGAATTGGCTAATGTCGGATATTATTTTCCAAAAAATGTGTGGTCTATACTTCATTAATCCGGTTTCCTTTCTAAGAAACTTCCATCCTCCAATACCTATAACCTTATACCCGTTTTTTTGCATATCCTTAACAGTCCATCCAGACTTATGTTTATGCCAAGGATTACCTGCAATTTCTCCTTGGGGAAGATAACCATTAGGAGTAAAAATTATAGTTTTTTTTGATGCAATGCCTTCCATATCTTTTAAAAGTTTAAATCCTTGTTCTTTATCCAAATGTTCTATTAAATCAAGAGCAAGCACACAATCAAAAGAATTCTCATTGAATTTATTTCTTATTTCAGATACATCTATCATTATGTATTCATTATGTATAGCAAGTTCCTTGCTTTTTTGGATAGAGGGTTCAAATATGTCCACTCCAATGCTATAAAATTCATTCTTAAACCATTTTAATTGAGAATTAGCTCCGCAAGCCAAATCTAAAACAGTCGTAGAGTTTCCAATTAATTTTCTGAGCTCTCCAATGTAGTCCCCTGTTAATATCTTATATAATTTCTTGATTCTACTAATTTTCATACCATTTACCACCTTAAATCTCAAACTTCAAAACCACATTTTTTATTAATTTAACTGTAAAGGTATCTTATTTTACACACAGTTTTATAAAGGAATGCTTTCCAAAAATAAAATATTATTGGTGTAAGATGAAAGTTTTAAGAATCAATTCCTCTGGACCAATCTCAGATAGGCAAGATTACTACAAGGAACTAGTTAAGTATAAGGACCTAGACTTAACTATCCTAATGGCTCCCTATTGGGCAGCAGCTGCTTCAGGTTCTAGTAATATATTTTTTCATAATTGGAAAAAAGTATATGTCAAGAGGTATTACGACCATAACTCTGGATATAAACTGATTGTTAAAAGACCTTTCTTTATTGGAAAATCTTTTCATTTTTATCTCACTTTGTTTCCATTTTTATCTAAAATAAAGCCAGATATTATCCATGTTGAATGTGAACCGTGGCAACTAGTTTTATTGCAAGCAATTATCTGGAGAAACCTATTCAGCCCAAAAACGAAAATCATGTTTGATTCTTTTGAAAATATGTACCAAACATATCATGATAGATTTTTCTATAACCTAATTCAGTACAAAATAATTGAAAAATTAAATGTCAAATATAGTGATGGTGCATTTGGCGGAACTTCATTAACTATTGACGTTTTAAGAAAGAAGGGATTTAATAAACTGGCGATTATTACGGGGGATGAATTTAATCCAGAGGTTTACAAAAAAATTGACGTATCCGAACTTAAGAAAAAATTAGGCTTGGGGAATTTTATTTTGGGGTATGTTGGCAGACTTGAGGAGGCAAAGGGAATTCTAACTTTATTAAAAGCCTTAGGAAAAATTAAAGATAAAGATTTCACGTTATTGCTTGTTGGCCAAAGTGAGACTGGATTTGAAACTAAAATTAAAGATTTAATAAAAGAATTAAGCTTAACAAGCAGGGTAGTTTTCGCAGGACTGGTTCCTCATCAAGATATAGTTAAATATTACAATGTGATGGATGTCCTTATTATTCCATCAGAGACAACAAAATACTGGAGAGAGCAAACTGGAAGAACTATTTCCGAAGGAATGTGTTGTGAAACTGCAGTTATTGGTAGTGATTCTGGTGGGATTCCAGAAATCATTGGGGGAGCAGGATTAATTTTTAAGGAAAAAGATGTAAATGACTTGAAGGATAAGATTTTAGAATTATATAATAATCCAAAAAAATTGCAAGAACTCTCAAAGGCGGCTAGGGAAAGAGTATTAAGGGATTTTACGCCACAAATTAAAGCAGAAAAGACTCACAATTTTTATAAACACCTTCTGAACAACAGCCGTTAAGGAAAATTTTAACAATGGTAAAAATATCTATAATCATAGTGAATTATAATGGATTAGAGCACCTTGATGATTGTTTCAAAGCTTTAAATAATCAAACGTATAAAGACTTTGAGACAATTATGGTGGATAATGGGAGTAAGGATTCTTCTGTTGAGTTTGTTCAGAAAAATTTCCCTTCGGTAAAAATTGTAAAATTAAGTAAGAATCTTGGTTTTACTGGAGGAAATAATGCTGGGATTAAGGCAGCAAATGGAGAGTATATCTTATTATTAAACAATGACACATATGCTGACAAAGATTTTTTAAGAAATTACGTAAAGGAAGCTGAAAACCATAAAGGTATTGGAATGTTCAGCCCGTTAGTGCTCTTTTATTATGAACGAAATAAAATAAATTCTACCGGATTAATTATTTTTAAACATGGAGTAGGTAGAGATAGGGGCTTTTTAGAAGATGTCGGAACCGAGTTTCCTAGTGAAATTTTTGGTGCATCCGGGGTTTCTTGTCTTTATAAAAGAGAGATGTTGGAGGATATTAAATTAAATAATGAGTATTTGGATGAGGATTTCTTTGCTTATAATGAAGATCTCGACTTGGCTTTCAGAGCCCAGCTTAGAGGTTGGAAATCTCGCTATGTTCCGTCAGCTAAATTATATCACAAGCTAAATTCCACATCTAAAAAAATTCCTAATTTAAGGCTATATTGCGGGGAGAGGAATAAAATTCTATTCATGATAAAAGATTACCCTTTCAAGATTTTAATAAAGTTTTTACCGTTTATTATGTTTAGACAAATAATTTCACTAGCTTATCACTTATCAAAATTTAGGTTTGTTGTTATAAGAGCAAGACTTGATACATTGAAATTATTGCTAAAATTCCTTCATAAAAGGAAGATTATACAAAAGAACATATTGGTATCTAATAAAGAGATAGAATCTTGGTTTGCTAAAGTAAATTTGTTTGCGGTGAAATAAATCATTTATAATAATCTTTGTCTACAGATATAAGCCCTAATCAAAACCTAAATAACCTCATTTAAATTTCTAAACTTCTCCAAATACTACTTTTTAATCCATGAGTAAAAGACTAGTCCTACGGCGATTATTGCTGCGATTATTGCTCCTAAAATAAGAATGGCGATTCCCTTTACTGTTTCTAAAATTATCATTTTTCTTCATCCCTCTGATATGTATTTAAACATTTTTATAACAGAAAGCACATGTTAGAGAGACTAAGTGAACTCTTCAAAATCCAGAAATCATACTTGAGCTAAGAATGATTATTTTTAAATCCCCTAATTTCTTGTATAAGGAGTTCTTTATCTTCTTTTTCATACCCCCTAAATAAAAATAAGCAGATTACATAAAAGCCCAAGATAATTAATGATAAAAATATTGTATTTGGTAGCGACGGAGTAAATAAAAATATTCTTTTAATGAAAAATGAAATTGCTCCTGCCACTACAGCTGCCAATATAACATTAAAATAAATTTTTGTGAAGGGCAAATTTTTACTTAGGTAATACGCTTCTATTGTATTTAAAATACCCAAAACAGAAAAAGAAATTCCAGTAGCCAGTGCAGCTCCCAAAACACCGTATCTAAAAATTAGGATATAATTAAGTATTATGCTCAAAATACCAGCAATTACGGTGTTATATAACACATACTTTGTTTTATCAAAGACATATAATATCTCTACACTTCTCCATAAAAAATATCCGATGAAAAGGCCCACACCCAATAACGATAACGTTGATGCGACACTAGAATATTCTGATCCGAAAATAGTGTTTATGATATATTCTGGTATTATGAGGAGTGCTAGGAGCAAAGCCAAGTTAATCGAAAAAACCCATCTGGCGGTGGTTTGATATACTTTTTTAAACAATTCTTTATTTTTCTGGTTATAAATGCGTGTCAGTAATGGCACAGATATGAATGAAATACAATATGTTGCAAGGCTCATGAGCTGGGCCGTAGGCAATGCAGCATTATACAATCCTACCTCTGTTGTAGTTTTAATGTAACCTAAAAACAAAGTGTCTGTCCAAAACAATAGAGAAATAGATATGCCGCCAATTAATAGCGGAAAAGAATATTTGAATAGGCTTTTATGGGGATTGATTGGTTTTAAATTCTTATCAGTAAAATTAAATACCTTATTCTTAAGGAGATAAAATGAGAGCAAGGATGTTGCAATAAGAGCAGCAATATATGCTATGGCAATACCAATCAGTTGGTATCCCAAAAATAGTAAAAATAAAGTCATAATTATTTTTAAGATATTCTCAAAAAGGTTCTTGGTTAATATTTCATATCGGACTCTTTGAAGAGCACGCATGATCTCTAATGATACAAAATAAAGGGTATTAAATGGCAAAGCAAAAGATAGAATTTTTAGCAAGATAGATAATTCTCCATTGTTAAAGATCCTATTAGCTATAAAATCAGCATAGATAAACAAGAGAATACCAAGAAAAATGCTGAATGGTACCATAACTGTAAAGGCCCTTTTGATTACCCACTTAACTTTACCAGGCTCCTTCATAGCATTGTATTGTGCTATGAATTTTGTAATTCCTTCCTTTGTTCCTAACAAACTAATTGTAAAAAATAAAGAGTAGATTGTAATTGCCAGGTAAAACAAACCATAAGAATCAACACCGATCCTGGCTATTATGATTCTATAAATATAACCTAAAACTTTAGATAAAATAAGTCCAATAAATATTAAGCTTGCCCCTCTTGCAAGTTGGTGAAGAGAATCCGGTTGTTTCATAAGTCGTTAACTTTAAGGCACATATTTAAATATTTGGTTATGGGTAGCTGATATGGAAAATTAATCTGATTTATTACAAGTAGATAGTTTAGCCAATAACCAAATTATCGCTGCCGGGAAGATGTGCGCCGCTAAGTGATTTTGATTCCGGGGAACAGAGATATAGAACTACGTTAGCAATATCTTCTTTTGTTGTTAATCTTTTTAGTGGTTTATTTGCAGCTATAAGTTCTTTCATCCTGGGGGGAATAAAGGAAGTTAATTCTGTATCTACTAGATCTGGTGATACCATATTAACTTTAATATTAAATTTAGCAAGATCTACAGCAAAGATTTTTGATAGAGCCAACAGCGCGGATTTAGCAGTTAAGTAATCTCCCATTTTACTTGCGGGTTTTTCCAGCACACCACTAGTAATTATATTTATGATTCTTGGATCTGGGCTTTTTTTAAGATATTCTAAACTATTTTTTACTAATAAGAAAGGCGCTTTAACCTGTAGATCAATATGGGTTTCAAAATCCTCCCATGCAAGATCTTGTATTTCCTTGATATTGATTTTTTCTGATGCATTATTTATTATGATATCTAGTCTATTATAAGCTTCGATAGTTTTTTTTATAATATTTAAAATTTCATTTTCCTTTCTTAGGTTAGCTTTGACTAAAAGGCACTCGCCACCAGCCTCCTCGATTTTTTTCTTTAGCTTGTTTGCTTGATCCTCGCTTTTATTGTAATTTATAACAACCTTGATTTTATTTTTAGCAAGAGTCTTTGCAATCTCTGCGCCAATACCTCTGCTAGATCCAGTTATTATGGCTACCCTGTTTTCTATTTCTCCCGGTTTCATTTCCGTATGGCTTGGATACTCCATAGCTTGCTGTGTGGGATAGCTTTTGTCAAATATCATGTTTACTCTAAAACTTTTACCTTCGCAATGCCATCGACAATAATTTTTCCATTTTGGTCAAGGATAGTTGTTTTGATTTCTAGCATTTTCAGAGAATCGGTTTTATTTAAAATTTCTCCTTGTACTGTGACCATCTCATTTAATTTCAATGGGTTATGAAAATTAAGATTCTGAGTTAAATATAAATTTCTTTTTCCTGGGCAATGCATTCCAAGAAGGGTAGAAAAAAGTGAGCTTAGCAGCATGCCATGTGCAATCCTACTTCCCATAGTAGATTTTTTTGCATAATCTTCATCGCAATGCAGCGGATTATAGTCGCCAGTTAACTTAGCAAAATCCATAACGTCCTTTTCACTAATCATCTTTTTAAATGCGAAACTCATACCTTTATGGATGTCATCATATTTGTAATCATTAGATTTCATTTTTTTATATTGCAAAGAAAAGATATGTTTTTCATATTGTGGCCAGGAAAATACTGGATGATTCAATAACTTTATAAATTTAACCCAAGTTGAACCTTGATTTGGATGTAAAATGGACGTAAGCATCATAATTGCATGTTATAACGGAGAAAATATCCTAGAGAAAGGCGTGAAAAAAATAGATCAAATTTTAGAAAAAACAAGATATTCTTATGAAATCATTTTCGTTGATGATCACAGTCAAGATAATACTCGAGCCATCATAAACAGGCTAGTCAAAGAAAAGAACAACAGAAAGGCTTTGTTTCATGAGTTTAATGTTGGCAGAGGTGGAACTGTGGCCGATGGAATGAAAATTGCACAAGGGATAATGGTAGGATTCATTGACATTGATCTACAAACTCCTGCTTGGTACATTCCTGCATTAATTTCTTCAATCGAAAATGGCAATGATATTGCAACAGCCAAGAGGGTATATAAACTAAATCTCGGAATAGTAAAGGCCCCTCATAGGTTCTTAGCACATAAGGTTTATAGGATGCTATTGAGATATCTTATTAAGACAAATTTAACAGACACAGAGACTGGATGTAAATTTTTTAAAAGAAGCAAAATTTTGCCAGTTCTGGATGAAACTGAAGATAAACACTGGTTCTGGGATACAGAGATTATGATAAGATCTTATTATAAAGGTTTAAAAATAGAAGAGGTGCCTACCATCTTTATAAGGAACGAGTCATCTAGTAGCACAGTAAGATTTTTTAAAGACGTCAAACATTATGTGAAAAATCTAGCTCGATTCGTTCCAGAAGCTAGAAGAATGAGAGATGGAACTGCCAACAATACGCGGAGGACAACCGGTCAGAAGTAATTACTTGGTTTTTGGTAGTCCTGAAATTCTTGATGATGAAATAAATGAAGTTGTAGAAACACTAAGGTCATGTTGGATTGGTACTGGACCAAGAGTTTCTAATTTCGAGGGATTATTTAAAAATTATATTGGTAGCGAGTACGCCAAGGCTTTGAATTCTTGCACTGCTGGTTTGTTTTTATCTTTAAAGGTAGCTGGAATTAAAGAGGGTGATGAGGTAATAACGTCTCCATTAACCTTTGCGTCTACTGCAAATGTTATTTATCATTGCGGGGCGATTCCTGTATTTGTTGATGTAAACAAAGATACAATGAATATTAATGCGGGGCTTATTGAAAAAAGTATTACTAAAAGGACCAAGGCAATAATTCCAGTTCATTTTGCTGGTAGGCCATGTGAAATGGATAAAATTTTGGAAATAGCAAAAAAACATAATTTGATCGTTATTGAAGATGCGGCGCATGCAATTGAATCCAAATATAAAGGAAAAAAGATTGGGAATATTGGCGACCTAACCTGTTTTAGTTTTTATGCTACAAAAAATGTAGTAACAGGAGAGGGGGGGATGGTAACGACAAATAAAAAAGAATGGGCAGAAAAGATAGAAACGCTTGCGCTACATGGGTTAAGTAAGGGGGCATGGCAAAGGTATTCTGATAAAGGATTTAGGCATTATGAGGTTGTACATCCGGGATATAAATTCAATATGATGGATCTTCAAGCGGCATTGGGTATACACCAACTAAAAAGGGTAGAAAGCAATCTTATCAAAAGGGAAAAAATATGGAGAAGATATGATGAGGCTCTTTCAGAGTTGCCTCTTACAACTCCGTCACCTGTAGGTAAGAGCATAAAACACGGAAGACATTTGTACACAATTTTGTTGAATCTTGATAAACTTAAAGTTAATAGAAATGAATTTCAGGAGGCATTGCATTATGAAAATATAGGGACAGGTATTCACTTTATAGCATTGCACTTGCATAAGTTCTATAAAGAAAACTTAAATTACAAGAGAGGGGCATTTCCAAATGCAGAATTCATATCAGATAGAACTATTTCATTACCATTATCTTCAAAATTAACAGACCAAGATATAAATGATGTTATTCATGCAGTAAAAAAATTATGCAAATTTTATTCAAAATAAAATGACGTCCTCTCCACACTAAAGTGTGGAGTTTCCAATAACAGATGTCTCAGTTG
>ERZ1292623.582-Hain-H51-01um-R1-582-length-38915-cov-7_pt2 | contig 13980 bp, 10 predicted proteins | sample MGYA00564398_ERZ1292623 | MGnify/ENA primary metagenome ERZ1292623 (study PRJEB36523, sample SAMEA6512633) | groundwater metagenome | collected 2019-01-07 | study: AquaDiva: Metagenomics assemblies of 32 groundwater samples
CTCCGCCACCGCGTGACATCGGGCAAGAATCGCGCGATACACTTCAGGCGCAAATTGACCTTGCTCCAGCTTTGTTCAAGGCCAGGGCAGATGAGGGCTATGGAGACCCGGCTTATGCAGACCTGGAAACAAAGATCCTGCGTCGGCAACTGCTCGGCGGAGAAGGACAGCCCGGGTATCTGCAACTGCTCAAAGAAATCTCCCCTGAGATCGCGCGGCTCACCGAGGAACAAACTCGTTCGCAACGCGAAGCTGATATTCTCGATGTCCGGCGTCTCGGTCCGGAGGCTTTGGAAGCCATGCGCGCAGCAGACCCGTTTCAGGCGATGTTGCTGGATATTATGGCAAAGCAAGCCAAGGAAGAATTGGCGCTCGGCAGGGGTCCGGGTTACGAAGATCAACAAGCTATCCGCGCCGCTCAGTCCGCCAGAGGTTTTGGGTATGGGCCAAACGACGTGTACGAAGAAGCTATGGCTTTGGGGGAGGCCGGGCAAAGGCGAATCAATCAACGGCGCGGTTTTGCGCAATCAGTGGTCAACCAACGCAATGCGATCTATGGTGATCCGTTCCTGCAAATCCTCGGGCGCCCGAGTGTAAACACCGCCCAAACCAACTTTCTTACGCAACAAGGACAGAGCATGGCGCAAGACTCCAACCCGAATCAATTCGATCCGTGGAACGCGTATTCATCGGATTTGTTCAACACAAATTACAACGCGAAGGCGGCGGCTAATATCGCAAACGCCAATAGGAGGACCCAATTAATCGGTTCCAGCATTGGTGCATTGGGGTCATTGGGGGGTGGTGCATTGGCGGCTAGAAGCGCCAGAGGAGCTGGTGGAGGTGGCGGACCAAGCTGGTCTCAATTCGGCTGGTGGTAGAAAGGAAGATATGCCCTACAATCCACAAATCACCTATCAAACCGGCGCGCTCGCTGAAGGAATCTCAGAAGGCACCAGGGGTCTCGTAGAGGGCATGAAGCTATACGCCCAGAACAAGCAGGAGCATAGCGCTCTCTCTGATTCAGCGGAACAATTAGCTATGTTTCGCGCCAAGCAAGGCTTGGGTCCAGTAGATCCGACAGTGCTGAAAAAGTTCGGATCGGGAGGACTCGCCTCAAAACGCGCTTTGCTGGGGCAGGTCATGGCTCAGACCAATATGGAACTCCGTCAGAAAGAGGAAGCCGACAAACGCGCCTTGGAAAAACTTCAACTGGAAGAATTGCGCAGGAAAAGCGCATTAGGTATCACAGAAGAAGGAAGACGAGAAAGTTTTAGGCAACAGCTTTTGCGTGAGATCGAGAATCCAAAGGCCGCTGGCGCGGGCGCTGTCAATGCACCGACGGCCTTGCAGAATATGGACGCTTTCAATGGCAATGAAGTCGAAGGAGGATGGCTGACCACTGATTCGCCGCCGGCCTTTCGCAAGTCTGCACCACCAGTAGGTAGTCTCAGGCGTCCGGAAGCGATACCTGGCCTGTTAGCGCCTGGATTCGCCGCCGGCTTGAAGACGTTGCCTGACGACTTCGCAAGAGAGCCTTCGCGCGCGCCCGCGCCCACATCTCAGATGGACGCATTTCGTCAAGCTGATACGGCCGTTCCAGAATCCAGGCTCAGTATCAATCCTGAAATGCTCCGCAGGATCGCCGCACGAACTCAAGTCGATCCAAAGTGGGCGGCGGAATATCTCGGCTGGTATGATCCAAATGTGACCCGTGAGGAATCTCCGTGGCGAAGCTTCACCCATCCTCAAACCGGCCAAGCTTTCGTATCAAGGGGCAATACGGTATTTCCGGCTGGAAACACACGCGCCGGGATCATTCCTGAGATTTCTGGAATGCGCGTCGTCAAGATCACTTACGACAGCAAAGGCAACGCGCTGCCCATTTACGAGAGAATTCCCGGCGCTCCAGATACGTGGATTAAAACTCGCGCCAGGGGGATTTGGTTTGACCCAGCTACCGGAGAGACAATTAGAGAACGCACGCCGGGCCAGTTTGAGGTTGTAATGGAGTGGGAAAAACGCGACGGCGCGAAAGCCGTTGCGCCACCCGCAGCCGGAAACTCAAAGATCACAAAGCAATTCGTGCGGGATGCCGATGGCAACCTGATTCAACAGGCTGTTCCGGCTCATTAAATCTCGTGTAGATCATGCCTCAAAGCGTCTTAGTCCCAGAGGTCGGTGAGTTGTTTTTTCCGGATGATGCGTCACCGGAAGAAATGAAGCGGGTTGTGGACGATGAGGTTCGCCTTTTCAATCAGGAACACGCCGGATCATCCATTGCCAGGCGCGCCGTCGTTGACCCTTTGATTGGACTGGCCAAAGGAATCGTGTCGGTGCCGGAAGGCATAGTTGGACTGGCAGACATTTTTTCTCGTGGTGAGACGGGTAAAATACTCGAATCAGGCGGTGTCCAATTCAAGGAAACCCAGAATATTCTTAGTGGATTGGAGTCTCCAGAACTTCAGGCTAATCGGGAGCGAATCCGTCAAACAGAAGGATTTTTCCCGAAAGTTGTCGAGACGCTTCGCCGCCCGACCACGATTCTTCAGACCGTAGCCGAATCTGTTCCGTCCATGCTTGGCGGTCGCGCCATAGGGCAGACAGTTCTCGGCCTCTCGCCCACGATCGGGCGCTTCGCTGCGGGCGGCATCGGCGAAGGCACAGTCACCGCCGGGCAAATGGCCGAACAGATACGGCAGGGAAGCCCTGAAGGCACGCTCAGCCCGATCCAGGCGCTTATTGCGAGCGGGAGCGGCGCGGCGACCGGATTGATTGGCGTTCTTGGTGGCAAGCTGGCCGACAGGCTTGGCGTTGCCGACGTTGATATTCTAACGTCTCCTAATGCCGGTTCTGAGGCAAAGAAGGGTATTCTAAGACGGATCGTGGAAGGCGCGCTGAATGAGGGAAGCGAGGAAATCCTTCAATCGAGCCAGGAACGAATCGCGCAAAACATCGCCGAAGGCAAACCTTGGCGGGATGGAGTGGCAGACAATGCTGTTTCCGGGTTATTCGCCGGAATGGCGAGTGGAGGCTTCATCACTGGCATCGAGCCGTTGGTTTTAAAAGCGCCGCCGTTACCACAAGTCCAATCAGCTAGGGCGGCGCGCATCCCAATAGAGCCGCAGGACAAGCCGATCCTCGTTGAGGACATTCCGATTACGCCGGTGGAAGAACTTTCTCCTGCGGCGCAAGAGGCGATTCGTGCGGCGCAGTTGGAGGGGCAAGGCAAGATGGCTGAGGAAAAAGTGATCCCTCAAACTCAGCCCAAAGCCGCACCGCCGCCGTCTCCGCCTGCTCCGGCACCGATAACGCCTCCGGCTGGTGCTTCACCTGTCGCTTTTGACGATCTTCAAGCCATCGCTGCAAAAGTCGCCGCGGGTGAAGTGTTGACCAAGCAAGAGATACAGCTACTAGATAAAATCATTCGCTCAGTGCCGGAAGTTCATGTAGAATACTTACGCCGCGTAGCTGAATTGCGGGGAGCAAGAATTGCGGGCGAGCCTCATAAACTCGCTTCTCCAGGTGTGACTCCTGGCCCCGCTTCCACTTTAGATTCGCCTCCGATAACCAGTCCAGTCCCACCTACCGAAACCCCCGACGAACGCGCCGCCCGCTTGCGCCGTGAAGTCTTAGAAGCCGAGCGCGTGAAGGCAGCCGAGCAGATCAAGAAGTTGTCCGCCCCGGCCAAGCCTTCCGCGACCATTGCAGACATGACATTCAGTCAATTTGTGCAAGCCGCAAAGCGTGGACAAATAGGCTACAAAATCGGAACACCAAAAGAAATAAAACTGAGTGATAAATCTGTCAAAGAACTACAAAGCAAATACGGAAAGGATTGGGAATTAAATCCTCTTTACCACGAAGAACTAGGACGAAAGTTCGGATACTCCACGGATGACATTGCCGCATTTTTAATCAATCGTGAATCCGTAACGGGTGGGTCCATAGAGGTAGTTGAACCACATCTACGGTTACCATTTGAAAAAGCTGCCGAACTTGCATTCGGGAGAATTAAGAAACAACGCTTCGCCCCCGCCGTTGTTACCATAGAGCCAGTTGTTGCACCAACTACACCAACTGCAATCAGTCCAACCAGCCAAGCTTTAATCGACTCGATTGATTTCCAGAAGGGCCAGGTAGTTTCCTTGACCAAAGGCGCTGACGTTCCAGAAACCGTTGTTACCGAAGGAAAGAAAGCTGGATCGGCAGAGCGTGGCACACGCACAGCCCCGGCTTACGTCTCGTTCGTGGGCGTTGACATGGCGACGTTGCCAAAGGTGCCAACTGGGCCGTCAAAAGTCGTTCCCTACAACGAAGCCGTCGCAGAACTTACCGACGATGATCGAGGCGGTCGCAAAGTTGTCGCATTGCAATCGCTCGATGGTAGCTCGGTCGTCGTCGGCCATATTCAGAAGCAACGCGGGGCGCTCAAGGGAGATGCAGTTCGGGACGCAATGGTTCTGGTCAAGAAAGGCAAGGATCGTATTCGGCTGAGTAAACTTCTGGAGGCCGGTTTGAAAGTGCTGGGCGCAGCCAAGCGCAACGCCAACTCCGAAGGATTCGTTGAGATTTTCACAGCCCAAGAATGGGCAGCCATCGCCGACGAACTGGCAGCGCGGCAGAGAGCACTGGGTAATTTTGTTGAGCCTGTGGCCGTCGAAGAGATTGGTGAAACAGACCCGCAAACAGGTGAACTGCAAGGCGCTGCGGGTGTAACCATCGGTCAACAACCTATTTCACCTATAGGTAAACTGCGTCTTTCTCAAATCCAGTCCATTGTCACAGCCATTGGGGAGCCTGTGTGGACGAACGAAGAAGAGAAGGACACCCAAATCGGCCAGGGAATTTATGATGCCCCATACGTTACAGGCACGCTAGAATTCGATTCATTAACCGGAGACCAATTACATGAACTCATTGAAAACATCAAGGCCGCTTACGAAAACACGAGAGGAATGGCTGGCGTTGCCATTGCAAGAGAGATTGCGAAGAGACAGGGAATACGGATCAAGGCCGGAAGTGTGGAGGAGGACGCTGGCGTTGCTGAGGCCGGACCTTCTGAAGCCGGAGAAGGAACAGAACGTTACGCGACGCCAACCGTAGGCGGACCCACACCCGCTGGCGCTTCTTCTGAAGCCCAGGTGCGGAGTGAAATCCTAAAGTTCCTCCGCTTGTCCGCCCTTCCTGACAACATCGCTGTCATATCTGACCTGGCGAAGCCCTACGCCGCCGTCATCGAAGGTCGGAATCAGATCACGTTGAATGCCGCCCAGATTGCGCCGGGCACTACCGCCCGGGTGTTACTGGAAGAGGGCTTGCACGGCGTCTGGTTCGATCCGGCGGTGCAAAAGGCGTGGCAAGCGGTGCAATCGTCAGTCACGCCAGAGGACATAGCGGCAGAGCGCAAGAAACGCGGCGCACTGGATATTTCGGACGCGGCGTTACGAGAAGAAGCGGCGATCTCGAAGCTGACGAATCGTTCCGCCTGGAAACAGTTGTGGGATGCCATCGTGGCGGCTTTCCGGCGTGTGTTCGGATGGGTTGTAAACGACTCTGACGTCTTACGGCAAGCTGCTGTGAATTATTTACGCGGCGAGCGTGTTCCGGTCCAGGAAGCCATCGACGGGCCGCGGTATGCCGCGCCGACATCTGGTGGTCGTGGCCAATCGAAGTCAGCCGGGAAGAAAACGACGAAGACCGCGGCAGTCCCGCCTATCATCAATAAGGGCGGAGACATCGGCAAAGGCCCGGCTAACATTCCCATCGAGAACGACCCAGATTACACCGTATTCCCGGTGGACCTACCGGAAGCAATCCGTTTCTTCAACGAACTGACCGGCGGACAGTTCATCAAGGTGCGCAAGAAACTTAGGGCGTTGCGCGGCGCGGCTCAAGGCGTGTTCCGGGTTAAAGGCGACTTCGCCGAAATCGAGTTGCGCGCAGATCTGGCCGATCTTCTGGCGTCGTCAGAGAAATCAGATTTGCAACAGCAGGCGCGGGATTTCGCCCGCGCGACGGCTGACACGCCGGAAGAAGAAGCGCAGATTGCCAAACGGCGTTATGAATATCTCCTCAAGCAGGCGTATGACGAGGCGAAGCGAAAACCGCCGGCCAATGTACTCAAGGTTCTCTGGCGCGAGATCGGGCATTGGGTGGATTGGCTGCCGGATCATGTGCTCGAACGGGGTAATATTTTCGGCCACATTGCGGCGTTGAAGAATTACCTCAAGCAAGTCATTCCGCTTAATCCCGCCAAACCACACGGCAAAGCGTTGACGTCGGCTGAACGCGACAAAATGCGCAAGGAAGCCTTGCGCCAAATGCGCGCGGAAGTCGGCCCGTTTCAGGACATCATCGAAACTATCATGGTGGAGGAGCCGATTTTCCGATCCATCGGCATCACCCCGCAGATGATCCGCAATCTGTTCGGTATTTCAGCCAGAGAGGACATGCCGGATTTGTACCGTTGGTTCGCGGAGCAATCTTCACAAGTGAAGAAGGAAATTGTCCGCAACGCTCTGCGCGGAATTGTTGACGCGCGCGCGGCCACCGTCGGCGGAACGGAACAGATCGGCACGCGCCGGACGCCCAAGCAAGTGCGCAAACGTTCTGGCCGCGAACCGACCCCGCAGGAGATTGAAGAGAAATTCCGGCAATTATTGAGGGAAGAGATCAAGCGCAGAAACCTGGCGGAACTGGAGGCGGTCAAACACGAGCTATTCGGGTTGATCGGCTGGTGGCGTGGGGAACAAACCCATTACTTCAGCGATCCATCGTCCATGTTCGCCGAAGCGTTCTCCGTGTTTATGAACAACCCGGCAGCCTTGGAGCGCCGTGCGCCTATTTTCTCGGCGTTACTCCGCAATTACATGGACCGTCGGGCGGAAGTCTCACGGCTTTACAACAAGATTCAAAACGAGATCAAATCCGGTCTGGCGGCGGACATTACCGAGAAAGACATGTTGGATAAATGGGACAAGTCCGATGAACGTGCGTTGCAAGAGGCGCGGCAACAGTCTTCCTGGGGCACAAAACGGGATTTCCTGGACAACGTGCAGTACCATGTGGACCGGCGTTTTGGTCCGATATACAGACCGGCAAAAGGCTATGAGCGCGAAGGTGATTTGCGCCTGGCGATTGGCAACTTCAAGTATCGCGCGACTGCGCACGAAGCTTTTCTCAGCCAGCTCAACAATAAAGTGGGCATCCCGCTCGTGACACACAATCTCGACTGGAAAGATTTGGGAATGTACATGCTCTATCGGAGGGTCATCTCTGAGCTTGCCAACAAGTTCGCGCCTTACGGATTGCATCCCAAACGCGCCCAAGACCGCTTGAACGCGATGGAGCGACGGATAGGGCCGAAGGCGTGGAGGGCATTGGAAAAAGCACGGCTAAATTTCCGCAAGTTGTACGTGACGCATGTGGCGGACCTGATGCGCAAGGCAAGAATGTGGACACCGGAATTGCAAAAGGTCATTGAGACCAACGTCGATTACGCGACGTTCGAAGTGATGTTCGATAAAAAGGACGGGATCGCGGCACTAATTGAGAGCGCCTACGGAAGCAACACGGGTCCGCACATTTATCGGCTGGTTGGGTCGGTTAAAGACATCAAGAACCCGGCCACTGCGACGGTGCTCAAAGCTTTAAGCCTCATTTCAGCCACTTACCGCAACACGGCCAAGCGTGAAACGGTCGAGATGCTGAACCAAATGGACCCGCTAAACATCCAACCGGCCAAGATGGTTTGGAGCGGTAAATGGATGGAGCCGGTTATCATCAATGAAGGCAACGTAGGCACCATCGTCTATCTCGAAGATGGCAAGCCTCGCGCTTATTACGTGCGCCACGTGGTGGCTGAGTCTTTGAACAGCGGTAATGCGATGGAGAACATTTTGTTCAACGGCGCCGTGAAAACGATGGCCAATATAAAAGCCGCTTACACGTCCTGGTCTTACGGCTTTTGGCCGGTGAACTTCACGAGAGATACGCTTGCTTGGATTATCCAAATACCGGGAGGATCTCCTTTGGCCTGGGTGAAACAACTTCCACGGGTAATGGCGGCGGCAAAGGCAAGCGTGAAAGGAACGCCGAATCCAGATGCGGACCTGGCGCTCAAACGCCTTATGTTGATTTCACGGGCGGACCCGCGCGGGGCCTGGGCGCAAGTGAGCAATGAAACCGACCTGAAAATCGCCAGCTACGGCATGGACCCAGCGGTCTGGAGTAAGACAGCTAAAGAGGTCTCTGGCGTCGTGAAATTCTGGGAGCATTACATCGCCATCGGAAAACTATTCGAGCGAGTTAACAAAATCGCCGCCATGAGGCATCTGGACGAAAGATTTCCAAACATGCCGGAGTGGGAGAAGCGTGAGATTGTGCGTGAGCGTGGAGGCTCCCCGGATTTTCTGGAGCGCGGCGCTTCTAATCCGGGGATTGATTTGGTCCTGATGTTCTACAATCCGTGGAAGGAAAATATCCGTTCTTTCGTAAAATCCGCGCGGGATAATCCTTGGGGCTTCGCCGCAAAAACAACTGCGTTTGTATTCTTCCCAACTTTCTTGCAGGCTTTGGCTGCGTCCGGGGCGCTGGGCGATGAATGGGAAAAGATGTATGCCAGCATGTCGGATTATGATCTGACAAATTACCTATGCGTTCCTCTGGGTTGGATGAACCGCAAAAATGGGGATGTGATGTATTTGCGGCTGCCTCTTTGGGAATCCGCGCGGCTCATGCACGCCGCCGCATGGCAGGCTCTTACAGGGCGCGGGCGAGGTATGTCCCAATTCTGGGGTGACACGCTGCCTTCCGTGAATTCTTTGATCCAGTTAGGTGCCCAGTTTTATCAGTTCGAAATTCAAAATAAGAATCCTTATGACACCTATCGCGGCCACTCTCTTCTAGATGACAAAGTGTATCGCGCCGGTGGTTGGGACGCCCAAAAAGCTATGCTTAAACATGCCTGGAACCAGACCGTTGGCGGGTTGGTTGGGCGCTTCAGGAATCCACAACTCGAAAGCCCGCCGGAGAGCGACTTTCAAAAGTTCCTTGGTCTTCCTGGCGTGAACCCTCTCCTGGGGCGTTGGATCAAAGTGAGCAACCGTGGATTGGCCGATGCCGACCGGCGTTTGCTCGCGCCGATGGAGAAAGCCCAAGGGCAGATGCAGGTTGCTGTGGAAGAAATCATCCGAAAACGATTGGATGGTGAAGCGCTGATTCAGTCCGAGCACGATTTGATGCGCCACCCGGCAGCGATGGAATATTACGGGCGCAGCATGGCCCAAATCCAGATGTCCAGGCAAAGCCCGATGTGGAATCGGTTGCAAGCGGCTCCGACAGCTCAAGAAAAGGCGGCTCTTTTACGCTCCATGTTGAAAGAATGAAGACCACCGGCGCTCTACCATTTGTTGGGATAATCATTGGCATGATCTTGGCGGGATGCCAGTTGCTCCCCCAGAAAAAGACCCAGAGCGAATCGTTCAAAGGCGCCGAAGCCCTGGCCGGAACGAACAGCCTCCTGTTCCGTAAGGTGGTTGAGGGCGAGAAAGCGCAGCCGTTGCCAAATCTGACCGTTTCCGGCACTAGCAACACCGTGACCGTTTCGACTAGTCCCGTAGCGTTCGGAGCCGCCGCACAACTCGGCCGCCAGCCGTACCGTGAGACGATTGATATTTCCAGCGCGGTCGCCCAGACCGTCTCGTCCAAGCAAGAAGGTCAAAGTAAGTATTCAGTCTCATTACCGCTCGGTGTCGGTTTGTTGCTCTCCGCTCTTGGAATTTGCGCCGTCACCTTTGCTATTCGTTACGCGCTGAAGGCGGCGAAGAATGGTAGCAGCGCCGCTTCTGCCGCGCTGGATGCTGCTGATACCGCAATGGCCAACCGTATTCGGACCTGGAAAGCAAAGGCTGAGGCATTGCAAGCCCAGGCGGCGGCGACTACGGATGCGGCTCAGATCACTGATGCGCATCGACAAATCGCGGCCTTGCAAACAGAAATCGCCGCCCATGAAGCGGAGCGCGGCAAACTGCTGGCTAAAGCGCCATGATAATTTTCCACATCTCCAACACCTCGACTCCGGGAGCAGGCTCAAAGACCAAACCTTTTCCAGGCGATTGTTTCGACGAAGCAATGGCCACGATTCACCGCCAGACCAAAGTGACACCAGAGGAACCCGTCAAGATTATCATTGGGCCGGGAGAGTATTTGACCAAAGGCTTTGCGCCCGGACTGCACTGGGACATTCGATTGGCGGAACAAACCGTCTTGAAGCTGGTGGACGTCGGCATGCACGGATTTCATCATCCGAACAACTACGTAATCTCGACGGCGTGGTATGGGCGTCCCGACGGGCCGGAATGGAACAAAACCTTTTCGTTGACCGGCGGAACTCTGGACGCAAATTGGCCCGCGCAATCAGCCCGCGGGGTGTCCGGCGTGAAGTTTGGCGGCATTCACATTCAGTCGGTCCGGGCCACGATCAAGAATGTCGATGTCATCAACTGGGGTTCCAACGGACTGGACCTAGAACACTCTGAGGCGTTCCCCCTTGCGGTGGCGACAATCTCTAGTGAAGAAAGCCGCATCCACATCAAAGGCTGTTCGGTCAGCCGGCAACACCAGTTTCAGGGCGGTTACGCGACCGCTATCAACGTGGTCACTACACAAGACCGCTACGACGGGCCGCATGGCGACTTGTTTCCCTGGACCGTTCCGCGGCGGTCGATCTCCGCCGTGGTGGAAAACAACCGCGTAGAGGGACTCTACGGTCATGCCTACGGCTGCGCGTGGAGTGAGCGGGTCGTTTTCCGGCGCAACTACGCGGAGAAATGCAAAGCGGGCTTCAACATCGACAGCGGGAGGAATCGGAACATCACAATCAGAGATTGCCAATTCATCGCGTGCAATCAAGGGATTCACGTCGGCAATTTCCATGAGGGAGAGTTCGACGCTTTCCGAATCACCGGGAATGTGTTTCATCTTTCAGCGCCGTTCGTGAACAAGCTGCTGAATCCGGTAAAGACGGAATTTGCCTACGGGGTCCGGCTCACGCATCTACCGAAGAATGCCCTGATCAGCGGCAACATGTTCGTCACTTATCCCGAACAGAACTTGGTTGACGGCTTTTATGGCATTGGCCATTGTGAAGGCGCGGAACGACCGCTGTTGAAAGCCAACCGATTTTCAGGATTGAATTACTACGTGGCCAAAGACGCGCCGTTTTACCGCGAAGATTTGAAACTGAAATGAGCATGGACTTGATGATCCTCCGATGTTGACTCACGAACAGGCCAGGAAAATGATCGAAGAGGCGGCGGTGCGCCTGGCAGAGCATTTCGACGCGGTCGAGATTCATGTGAGTTGGATGGACCAAGGAACTACAAAGTGCCAGCATTCAGGCGTGGGAAACTGGTACGCCAGAATCCAGATGGCGCGTGAATTTGTGGAAGCCGATCACGCTGAAGAACAGGCGGTGGCGATTGCCAGAAACCTTGAGCCGCCAGATGATTCAACCTCTTGGAAACAGTCCTGATTGAAAACTATGAGAATATTTCTGTCCGTTTTTCTGGTGCTGCTCTTGAGCAACACCCTCACGGCCCTCTCCATCCGCGCCGCCGGCCGCTACGTCAAAAAAGAGGAGTGGATCATGGAGGCCGTGATCGCTAACTTCATCGCGTTGTGTCTCGCGACGCTGGCGGCGTTTTTGATTCTCAAAACATGAACATTATCTTTGAGCCTTCCATCACGCTCGGCTCCATAATTCATTTGGTCGTTTTGGTTCTAACGGTTTGGCTGGCCAGCCATCACGGTTTAAAACGGCTTCGGCGTATTGAAGAACAACAGGATGAACTCCTCAAGGTTTTGAAGATACTCAATGAATAATAGCTGTCATGGAACCTTCAATTTCCTTTGGCAACGTGCTGACGATCCTGACCATGATCATCGCGGTCGGAAGCGCGACGTGGAAACTATCTCTGCAAATCAGCCGGATGCAATGGAAGATGGATTTGCTTTGGAAGTGGTATAAGAAGGAGCACAAAATCAACGGCGACGAGAATAAATGACTTTAGCCGGAGCCGGGCTTTGTACACCCGTGGGAACTAACCGCGTCCTCGTTTCAACGCGGAAGCTCCGGTGATTTTCATCCGCCCTGCCGGACGCACTTGAACGGCTGTAGAGGTGTCGCTGGTGCAGGTGTATAGGCTTTTGGCTTGCACTTGTGGTTTCCTGACGGGCGGATGATTCGCTTTTGCATCCGGCGCGCGGAGTTCGTTTCATCTCCGTCTTTGGGCCGCGCGAGTCGATCCGCGCGGTTAGCGCCGGGTGCTCCTTTTCTTGAACCGTCTCCACTTCGTAACGGAGCCGTGCATCACCCGGCGCAACCAGCGGTCGAACATCAGTGATCCGATTGTCAAAGCTCCCCGGCACTCATTACATTTTCGATGCGCAAGAAGGAACTCCCCGCCGTTTGCGCTACGTTGCCCTGAGACGCGCGGGAAGATGTGATCCTTGGTCAAATTGCAAGGAAGCGTGAACCGCTGGCAAATCCAGCATCTTCCGGCCTGCAACCGATATTGCCGGTCAAAGTGGGTCATGGTGCGGTTGAACCTTGCTTTGGCTCGTGCTTGCCATCTCACGCTTCGGATTGCCCACGCGCTTCCGCGTCTCGCGTTCGTTCTCCTTCTTGATGCGAATGCACCGCTCGCAAGCCCACCCGCCCCGGCGAAATCGAAAAGCCGCGCGGCCACACAAACATAAATGCAATTTCTGAGTCACAGACAATAGGTGCCGCTAAGCGCTCCGCGATGAACGGTTGGAGCGGCTGTGAAGAGTGGGAAGAGAAAACCCGGATGGGACGGAACCCTGACTTTCTCATAACCCCCTCTTTCCCCCTTCTCTCTTTCGAGCGACTGAGGACCGAGAGGGCACCCCGTGCGGTCACTTGTAACGCGCCTTTTTCTCCGCACTCTGCTTCCCGATTTTCATCGGCTCGCATTAACCTCTTAGCGCGATCTGAAACTCGCTTTTGTCGTGTGCTCGGTATCGAACACGGTCCAGAAGGCAAAAAAATACCGGCACAGCGGTCAGGCTATGCCGGCTTCGATTGCTCGTTTAAGGGAGATAGTCTGGATGAGAGCCAGAGTCCAAGCTTGCACGAAGCCGCTTGGAACCTTAAGCCGAGAATCGAAATTGGATCTCATATCGACCAGAGCGATCTCCGCTCTGAACGTTTGGAATCTCCACCTTTCGCCGGATCTTGTCAACTGCGATTTTAAAAGGCCGGTCCGATGTTCCCAGAAGAGGACGGACCGGCCACACATACGGTTAACGGCTCGTCTGGCGCGTGGGAATTGCGGCCGCGACGAAGCCACAGCAACGCAACGGTGCGCTCTTTAGCTGAAATACGCAATCCCCAAAGCGTATTTTAGACTTTACTGTTAAAGCACGTTAAAAGACTCAAATTCTCAAGCTCCGGCCTCTGGATCGGCGCAATGAGACTCGACGGCCCGGGTACCGAAAGCGCCCGCGTTGCAAACGCGGGACTCTAAACCGTGTCTGGCGCAAGCGCGCCGGGCGCCTGCCTCGGCGCAGGCGAATCCTTCGCGATGGCGTTCTCGGTCGTGTAAATGATGGCGCAACCACACGCGGTTGTATCGGTTCGGTGCGCGGTCTTGCCGCGTCGCTTTGGAGCCGCGTGGCGCTCGGGTCGCCCCCAATCCCTGCCAGCGCCCTGTCACTCGCGCGTTGGACAGCCTGTTGCACTACGGTTTTTGCCTGCCCGACAGGCATTCCGTCCACGGAAACGCCGGACAATTCGCGCGCGATTTCTTTGCCGCGTTGAACTGTAAAGTCGGCCAATTCCGAGCGCGTCAATGGGCGAAATTCTCCTCGGATAACGTAACCTCGCCCAGCCCTGGGCGGATCAGGCACGTAATCCGCATCGAATAAAGCGCGATAAGCCGGAAGATTTCGCCC
>ERZ1292623.3240-Hain-H51-01um-R1-3240-length-13979-cov-6_pt1 | contig 13979 bp, 26 predicted proteins | sample MGYA00564398_ERZ1292623 | MGnify/ENA primary metagenome ERZ1292623 (study PRJEB36523, sample SAMEA6512633) | groundwater metagenome | collected 2019-01-07 | study: AquaDiva: Metagenomics assemblies of 32 groundwater samples
ATATAAAAAATCAGTAGGGGGACGCTATGGGCTTTAGCCCATAGAGGACGTCACAATTAAACTTTCTTATCATATTTATGCTCAAATCCATCACGATACATATCTTCTTCAATAACTTTTCTTATATCTTCGTAACCCTTTTTTTGGCTATTGTCCGCATCTTTCCCACTGCGCCTCTTGCAGTTCTTAAATCAGCTTCTAATCCTTGTGTTCTTGCGGATATTTCTTTAAATGATTTTTCTATTTCTTCAGGCTTAGTTGCATATAGAAAAGCCCTTATACCCCCCTGTATAATGATGTTCCATAGAGGATATAAAGGAAATCAACCCCTTAATCTTCTTACTTGAATCTCTTTCTTTTTCCATATAATCTTTTTGCCCTATTCATTTTTAAAGATTTATATAGTAAAATATTTTTTTACAAACATGAAAGAGATATATCTGGACAATGCTGCTACCACTGAGGTGGATGAGAAAGTCTTGAAGGCAATGATTGTTTATTTTAAGAAAAATTATGCCAATCCTTCATCAAAATATGTGGCGGGAATAAAGGCAAGGGAAGCTGTTGAAAGAGCAAGAAAAACCATCGCTGATAAAATAGGCGCAAAGCCATCTGAGATTATATTCATCTCGGGGGGAACGGAAGCAAACAATCTTGCGCTGAAGGGATTGTTTTTTGCAAATTATCCTTCTAAGAACTATATAATCACAACCTCAATTGAACATGATTCTGTGTTAAACACATGCAGGTGGCTGGAAAAGCAGGGCGCAAAAGTAACCTACTTGAATGTTGATAAAAATGGTTCCGTTGATATCAAAGACATTGAAAAGGCAATAAATTCGAAAACATTTTTGGCCTCAGTTATTCATGGAAATAATGAGATAGGAACAATTCAAGATATTGAAGCTATCGGAAAATTGTGCAAAGAAAAAGGAGTCTTGTTTCATACAGATGCCTGCCAGAGCTTTACAAAAGTTCCAATAAATGTTAACAGAATAAATATTGATTTGATGACTCTTAATGCTCATAAGATTCACGGACCAAAGGGCGTGGGAGCTTTATATATAAGAGAAGGAACAAAAATAATTCCGCTGATGCACGGCGGCGGGCATGAAAAGGGCTTACGAAGCGGAACAGAAAATGTTCCAGGCATAGTTGGCTTTGCAAAAGCTGTGGAATTAACAAAACAAAAAGATATTGATAATATGAAAAAACTTCGTGATAAGCTGATAAAAGGATTACTAGAAATTCTTAATACAAAACTAAATGGACCTTCAAGTAATAGACTTTGTAATAATGTTAATGTCTCATTTAAGGACATAGATGGCGAAACATTATTGGGCTATCTGGAAAACGAAGGCATTTATTGCTCTGCTGGAAGCGCCTGCATGTCAAACACATCTGAAAAAAGCCATGTTTTAAGGGCGATTGGACTCGATGAAAGAACCATCGAGAGTTCATTGAGAATAAGCTTGAGCAGATATAATACCAAAAAAGAGATAAGGTTTTTCCTGGAAAAGATAAAAGAAATAGTTAAAAAGCTGAGAAATATTTAATTTATATAAGATGGAAAATAAAAATGTTGGATGGTTATTATTGGGAGTTTCAATTTTAGTAATACTTCTTATATTTCTATTCAATAGCACCTTAAATGAGGCTGTCAGGAATAGCTGCTTCCTACAGCATGGAGATGTACAATCCTGTGAAATGTTTGATACTGTAAACAAGCAAACTTATTTATCACTTGGCATTGTGGGTCTTCTTATCATCATTGGAATTGCCCTAATATTTACAAAACCAAAAGAAAAAATAGTTATTAAAAAATTTAAGGAAAAGAAAAAGAAAATGGAATTAAGCGGGTTGGATGTAAAAGAGAGAGAAGTAATAAGAATTTTGGAAAAAGAAAATGGGACAATTTTTCAGGCAGAATTAATGGAAAAATTATCAACTGGAAAAGTTGGAATTACCAGGCTTCTCGACAAGCTTGAGGCAAAGCAACTGATAGAAAGAAAAAGAAGAGGAATGAATAATATTGTTGTGCTAAAAGACTGAGAAAAATAAAACAGAAAGCTATTTAAACTATAGCGTCTATAGTTACTATAGATTAAAATGGAGACCACAACAATTCAGTTAAGCAAAGAAATAAAGGAGAAAATAGCTTCCTTTGGAAAAAAAGGGGAAAGTTATGATACCATTCTTAAAAGAGTTTATTCTTTTGCAGTAAAAGAACAGTTAAGACAATTTTTAATGTCAGATGAGGGTTACATCTCTATTGAGGAAGCAAGAAAAGAGCTGGATAAAAAATGGCCAAGGTCGAAATAATTCATTCGTTATTTGATGAAATTCAAAAAAAATTCAAAAGCGAGGCACATAAAATAATTGATTTATTGGAAACATTAGAAGAAAATCCAAAAAAAGGCAAATTGTTGGGAAATGTTGGGGGGATTGTGATTAAAGAATTAAAATACGAAAATTTCAGATTTTATTTTATTACAGATGGTTTTAAGTTAAAAGTAATGAATATTCAGGACCTTAGCAACTTATTGATAAGATTTGTAAGAATGTCTGATAAAAAGATTCAGCAAAAAACAATAAATGAGATTAAAAATATATTAAGAAAGTTTGGTGAAAGAGGATTTTTTTAAAACAATATAGTAATGCTAAAAGACTAAAGAATTACAATAATTCTTAAAAAGCCAATTAAATATGCTTTCTTATGAATGAAAAATTCACTTTAAAAATCCCCAGACGACCTACTTTAAAGAGAGGAACTTATTCTATTCCACCTTCATATATATCTGCGTATAAAAAAAAAGGAATAACAAACAGTGATGGACAAATAATGCTTTTTCATACCACCCAATTTGGGGGTTTTAAGTTTAAAAGAATTCCACATGATATGGAAACAGATAATGAATTTCTTGAAAAATGGTTTAAATGCAAACATGAAAATAGCTATCATCACTTTAGAGCTAATGCTAATTTCCTTTCTACATTTGGGGGTCTGAAAATAAAACCTCTTCAAAGAATATGGAAACTTAGCCCCGTCAGTCTCAAAGAAATGCTTGAAAATGGATTTTCCCGCGAGGAATTTGAGGATTCTTATGAATTTCTTTCAAAGTTAAATGAGTTTTATTCCTCCTTGGAGTTGAATATCCCACTGCCCCAATCAGGAATTACTGCTGAAGATAGGGTTCAGTTTTCAAGATTTCAGGGAATTCCCTATCTTGTAAAAAAACCAAAGGCAGGCGGGAGGTTTTTTCATCCCGAAGTTTCATACCAAAGAATAAAATCTTCATTAAGACAAAGAATGACCCTTAATGGAGAAAAAACTTCTGAAGTTGATTTATCAGCTGCAACATTACAGTTTCTTAATATTGCATTGGAAAAAAATACCCAGATATCCATACTTCAAAGCGTTTTATCCCGCGAAGATCCATATGATTATTTTTTATCAATTCTTAACTCTGACGATGTCACATTAAGATATCAGGAGCAACTGATTGATAGAGATACTGTTAAGACATTACTTTATACAGCTATTTATAGCTTAAATGGCAGCCAAGAAAATAACGTTAATAGGAAATTGTGGCTTATGAATAGAAATTATGCATATTCAGATTTCATAGATTTCTTTCCTGAATTTTTTGATGCCCTATCCGCACTCCGCTCCGGAATTTCTTTCCCTCCCCACATAGTGATTTTTAAAGAAGAAAGCAAATATGCACAGAAAGTGCTGCAAAAAGGTTGTCTGGAAGAAAAATTGCCAATTCTTCCCTTGCATGATTCTTTTTTAACAACAGTTGGGAATGTAAGAAATCTAAAAGAGATTATGGATTTAGTTTCAAATGATATGTATGGAAGGAAACTGGCTTATAAACAGAAATATTAATAATGAAACTAGTTTCATCAAAGCAGTTATAATAAGCTAATTCTTAAAAAAGCTATGGAAAACGAAAATGGCGTTACAAAAATGAAAGGAGGAAAAACCAATACCGAACTCTATGTTCAATTTGGCATTCTTGCCATATTAATCTTGGTAGTAGTATTTAGCCTGGGCAAGATTTATGGAGGCTCTGGAGCAGGTCTTGCAACAGGCATAGGCACAGTTTCAGCTTCTGAAATAATTCCAAAAGGAGTGCCTGCTGTTTACGGCCAAGAATTGGAAGTTAGCTATAATGATGTATCTGCAAGCAATCCTAATTTAGCAGAAGCTACTATAGCTAAACTAACAAAATATGAAAACATGCAGTTGAACAATGCAACCATGACTCGTTATGTCAGGATAGGAAGCTCTATTGCATGCGAATATTGCTGCGGCGCTCAAACACTTGTATTCAGCAATGGAGAAAGAGCTTGCGGATGCGCGCATAGTTATGCAATGAGAGGATTGGCAAAATATTTGCTGACAAAGCATCCAGATATGACTGATGCAGAGATTTTGAATGAGCTTGGAAAATGGAAAGTTCTATTCTTTCCAGGAGTTCATGAGCAAAAGGCAAAAGTTCTCGAAGCCAATGGAATAGACTCTACAAATTACATAAATCTGGCAAGCAACCTTTATAGAGGAGCAGAGCAAGGACAGACAAGCGGAGGAGGTACGGGACAGGTTGGAGGATGTTAATTTATTTTTTATTTTATCCTCTTCTCCTTAACAAATAATAAAATGGAATGTTGTGATACAAAAAAAGAAGATGGATGTTGCAAAGATTTAAAAAAAACAGAAATGAGTCATTCGTCTAAAAATCAAATGAAAGGAGGTAATTTTAAAATGGAAAGCAAAACAATATTGTGGGTAGTCATAGGGATAATATTCCTATTTGCCTTATATTTTGTATTCCAGGCAGGGAGCGGTGCTGCAACCCAAAGTATAGGCTCTGCAGCAGGTTCTGCAGCAAGCACAGCTTCAAGCCAGATGGTAGGGGGCTGTTAATTAATTAAAATGGAAAAAAGAATCGTACTTTGGACAGTAATAGGAGTGTTATTTGTAGTAGCACTTTTTTTGACATTTAAAGCAACAGCTTTAAGCGCGGGAGGAAGTGGAAAACTTGATACAACTGGCTGGACAGAAAACGAGCTAATGAACTATGAAATGCATGGGACAGTTCCTGCGCGGCTTGGGACAACAATGGCATCAACAGGAAGCTCTGGTGGAATGGTAGGAGGCTGTTAATTAATTAAAATGGAAGAAAATTGCTGTGAAACGGAAGAAAATAAAAAACCTAAGAAAAGTAATAGCTGGATTATCATAACAGGGTTAATTGTTATACTGGCGTTAGCAATTTTTTTATTTAAACCTTCAACAAATTCCTATGTCGCTCTGGAAGGTTATCAACAGCCTGTTCAATTTTATAAATCAATAACCTGCGGTTGTTGCGATGTTAATGCTAATTACTTAAAAACAAAGGGAAATTTGAATGTTCAAATATCTGAACAAACTGATATTTCTGACATAAAAAAGAAATATGGGGTTCCATCAGAGTTGGAATCATGTCATACAGCCGTAATTGATGGATATTTTGTTGAGGGGCATATGCCATTGGAAGCAATTGATAAGTTAATGGTTGAAAAACCAGATATAAAAGGAATAGCACTTCCCGGAATGCCTATGGGAAGCCCTGGAATGCCTGGACAAAAGCAGGGAGATTTCGTGATATATGCCGTTAATAATGACGGGACATATGGCGAATTTATGAGGATATAAAATGAGCTGCTGCGGAAGCCATGAACACGGTAATTCATCAACTAACAGTAAAAACCATCATCTTCATTATCTTATTAATATTCAGTTTTATTAGATAAAATGCAAAAAAAATTTTTTATTTTTCCACTTTTGACAATATTCTTAGCTAAGCTTATCTCTGCGCATTGCCCCCTTTGCACAATAGGGGCAGGAGCAGCAGCTGCGGGAGCCGTCTGGATAGGTGTCAGCAAGGTAGTAGTTGCGTTATTTATCGGCGGTTTTGCAATGTCAATGGGAATGTGGTTTTCAAAAATAATTAAAAAGAGGCATATTCCCTTTCAGAAAACATTGATTGTTATTGTTGTCTTTCTGACAACTATAATCCCATTAATGCCTTTATTTACAGCAATAGGGCCATTATATCTGTCTTTTATAGGAACTTACGGAGCAACATATGCAGTTAATTATTCCTTAGTAAGCAGTTTATTTGGGGGCTTGGTAGTTTTTTCTGCGCCTTTTCTAAGCAAAAAGCTTAGTAAATTGAGGAAGGGAAAAATAATTCCTTATCAGGGTATTATGCTTACGTTTTCCTTGTTAATAATTATTGGGGGGATTATCCAGATTTTAATATAAAATGGCATTAGATAATTTAAGTTTAATATTAATCGGAATAACTTTATTATTTTTTATATTATTATTTGTCAAGAGCTTATTTAAAAATAAAAAGAAATTTTGCATGATTTGCTTGTCAGTGAGTTTAATATGGATTACTTTATTAATTTTATATTATTTTAATATTTTTACAGATAAATTGATAATTGCAATATTAATGGGGCATACTTCTTTGGGTATTTTTTATCTTTTGGAGAAAAAAGTCAAAAAAGAGTTATTATTTTTCAGATTGCCTTATCTATTAACAAGCATATCATTAATTTACTTTATACTAAGTGATTTTATTATTAACAGCTTATATGTCCTCTTTGGATTATGGTTGCTATTTATCGTAATCTATTTATTCAAGAATAAAGGTTTCTCAAAGAAAATTATAGAGTGCTGCAAAAAATGGTAAAAAATAATTCGGTTTTGTATGGTTTGCTGGCTGGACTTGGGTTACTTATGTTTTATTTGACTGTTGTCTCAATTTTTCAAGGAATTGAGTTTGCTTTTCTTAATCTTAGAAGCTTATGGTATCTTATTTTACCATTGGCAGGGGGATTTGGAACACAGGTTGGTTTATATGCTTCAATAAAACATACAGCTGCTCTTACCGGGACTGTTGCGGGTACCGGGACTGTTTCAGCAGGCTCTATGGTTGCATGCTGTTCTCACTTTTTATTGAATGTAATCCCAATTGTTGGATTTTCCGGAGCAGCGCTTTTTTTAGCGCGATATCAGCCAGAATTTTTGGGTCTTGGAATTTTATCAAATATAGTTGGAATAGGAATTATGCTTAATCATAAAAGAAAAATGAAGGTAAATTTGATGAAATATAAAAAATGAATAATAATCATATGTGGTTAATGGCCCTTGCGTGCGGAGGAGCATTTTTGCTTATTTTAGTGCTCCCACTTTTTGGACTCGCGCGGAACTGGTCTACTGGCATAGGTATTTTTGCAATGGTGGTTCTACATTTATGGATGATGAAAGGGCATTCTCATAACCATTCTAATCATACAACTGAGAAAGGGGGTGAAATATGAATCGCTGCGGTTCACATGAGGGACACAAAGATGAGAAAAAAATATCTTGGGTTGCTTTGGTCATTATGATTTTCATAATTTTATTGGTGATATTAATCTCATTTGCTTTTCATTAAACCATGAATAAACAAATTATATTGTATTTTATTGTCGGGCTTTTAGTTTTAGGACTACTTGTAATGACATTCTTTCCAGGAATTATTCAGGCTTGGAAAGACTCTGGAAAGTCTGGGCTGGATAAATGCAAACCATCTTCCGGATATACCGAGGAATCTTGGAGAGAACATATGAGCCATCATCCTGACATTTATAAAGAATGTCTGACTTAAAAAATAAAGATTAGGATAATAACAAAAGGAGGTAAAGATGAAGCAGAATTTAGGAAAACTTGATAGAATCTTGAGATTTGCACTGGCATTCTGGTGGTTAGGACCTTGGGCACTCAGGACAAGCATAGATTGGCTTAACTTGGTGATTATTGCAGTTGCATTGATTGCATTGCTGGAAAGTTTCACGGGATATTGCTGGTTGCACACATTATTTGGGATACATAATCAAAATCAGTAATAAAAATTGATGAAAGGAGGTTGAAAAATGAAATTAGAAATTCAAAAATTTTCACTTGCTTTAGCTGTAACGATGGGCATTATCTATATAGTATGCGCGATATTCGCGGCATTATGGCCTGATTTTGCATTACAGCTTTTTGGATGGCTTGTGCATTTGATTAATGTCGACAAGTTTGCAGGAGATGTTCAAATGACTGTTGTAGGATTTATTATCGGGCTTTTGCAGGCAATGATATATACCTATGTCGGAGCATTGGTATTTGCATGGTTGCATAATAAATTCATGAAAGGATAAAAGAATAGAAAATCAAGATGGAATTATTTAATGAGTGGTTAATCTTTTCCCTAATTTTATTAGGAATATGGTTTGTTATATTCTTAATCAGCAGAAAATTCAGAAAAGAAATGTTTTTTGTTAGTTTATTTACCACGCCTTTTGCATTAACAGAGCCTTTGTTTGTTCCTGAATACTGGAATCCGCCTTCCCTGTTTAACTTGGCTGCAATAACTGGTTTTGACATAGAGAGTTTGATTTTTAGCTTTGCTATAGGAGGTATCGGAGCTGTTTTGTATAATGCTTTTTTCAAGGTAAAATATAAAAAAATTGGCAAACATGAAATGCATAGCAAAAGACACAGATTTCATTTAATTGCCCTATTTTCTCCAATAATTGTATTTCTGATTGTATCTCTTTTTACTAAATTAAATCCAATTTATTCAGCAAGCATTGCAATGTTCATTGGCGGGATAGCTACAATTTTGTGCCGTCCTGATTTAAAAAAGGAAGTTTGGATGGGCGGTATTTTATTCTTGCTGCTGTACTTTATATTTTTCTTATTTTTCTTATTAGTATATCCGTATGCTGTTGAAAGCTTCTGGAATCTTTCAGCAATTTCAGGGATATTGATTTTTGGCATTCCAATTGAAGAACTTATATTTGCATTTACATATGGGATGTTGTGGAGCAGTGCCTATGAGCACATTTTATGGCATAACCTAAGGAAATGAAACTGTTTTCATAAAAGAGTTTATATACCTTATTTTATTTTTAATTTTATGAATCTTAAAGGGTTTCTAAAATACGCAAGCGAAGAAGAGAATCTGTTTAAAACTTTATTTATCTCTTTATTAACTTCATTTGCAACACTGGCATTATTTTACTTTATTGGACTGAAAGATATCGAGAATTTTATTCCTAAATACGGCATTTATTTGCTTTTTGCAGTATTAGGTTATGCTCTGATTCTTCTTTCAGCCAGGCATGTCAGAACATATAGAGAATTTGCATGCATGTCCGGAATGATGATAGGAATGACAATAGGAATGATAGCAGGTTTTCTTGGAGGATTCTACATTGGTTCAACAAATGGAATGTTCTGGGGAAGCGTGTTTGGAATGGCCATTGGAATTTTATTTGGAATATGGAATGGAAAATGCTGCGGCATCATGGGAGTTATGGAAGGAATAATGGCGGGCTTTATGGGGGGATTAATGGGAGCAATGACTGCTGTCATGACTCTAAATGACAATATAAGATATATGGCTGTAATAGTTTTTGCCATCTCCAGCATCATACTCTTTGGCTTGAATTATATGATATACAATGAAACCAGGGAAGTTCAAAGTAAAAACAAGGAAAGTGATTTTTTCATAATTTTCTGGAGTTTATTGCTTACAGTGATTACAATATGGATAATGGTATTTGGTCCAAGGAGCGCATTATTCCAATGAAATCTATTTATTATATAATGATGATAATTCTGATTGTAGGAATTGCCGGATTCTTTGTATTTGGAGGTTTTGGAGCAAATGAAACAGGAAATGCGATAAATAATAATACTGATGGAAATGCCAATGGGCAGGCGCAAAAAATTGTTCTGGGCATAAAAAATTATAACTATTATCCCAATACAATAACAGTAAAATCTGGGGAGCCTGTAAGAATTTATCTAGATGAAAGTGTTGTTGGATGTTATCGGGGCTTTACAATAAAGGATTTTGGGATTGCAAAATATTTAAAGACGCCCAGCGATTATGTTGAATTCACGCCAAATAAAAAGGGGACATTCCGTTTCGCATGCTCAATGGGAATGGGCACGGGAACATTGATAGTTGAATAGAAAGTTTTAAATAGTTATATGACTAAAATTTTCATATGATAAATAAAGCCATGTTGGAACATTTTGAGCACAAACATCATGAACATCTCAGCGAAAATGAAATTTATGATGCTTATAAAATATTTTTTGGAACATTATTTTCAGAACCACGGTTAAAGATTATTAACCTGCTTAGAAAAGGCAGGAAAAATGTATCTGAAATTATAGAAAAATTAAAAATGGACCAGACATCTGTTTCACATGATTTAGCCAGATTAAAAAAATGCGGATTTGTAAATGTTGAAATTAATGGCAAATTCAGATATTATAAACTAAATGAAGAAACAATAAAACCGCTAATTGAACTAATAGATAAACACATGTCAATTTATTGCATTCATATATTAAAAAACAAATGAAAGAAAATATGATTGTGTGGATAGGGATTATTGTACTTGTTGTTCTTCTATTCGGAGGTTTTGGAGGAATGATGGGATTTGGAAATAGTGGCTATGGGATGATGGGATATAACTATGGCGGAATGTGGCTCTTCGGGGGGTTATTTATGATTTTGGTTGTTGTGGCTTTGGTCTTGTTAATTGCCTGGCTTGTAAAAGAACTTCAAAAGAAATAAGGAATAAATAAAATGAAAAAATATAAGATAACAATTTCAGGAATGCATTGCGCAAGCTGTGCAAGCAATACAGAAAGAAGCCTGAAGAAAGTTGAGGGGGTCAGGCAGGCAAACGTAAGCCTGATGCTCAAAAAAGGGATGGTAGAAGCAGAAGATTCCGTATCTGATGAAGAACTGAAGAAAGCAGTTGCAAGAGCAGGATATAAAGTAGTTGGGATGGAAAAGGAGTGAAAATGAAGGCATTAAAATTCAGAGAAAAATTGGGTAAATTGATATTAAAAGGAGAAAAAACATCTACATGGAGATTTTTTGATGATAAAAATATCTCAAAGGGGGATATAATTTCTATGATTATTGCGGAAACAGGCAAAGAATTTGCAAAGTCTAAAGTGACTAATGTAATTGAAAAAAATTTTGGAGAATTAACAAGAGATGATAAAAAAGATCATGAAAAATTTAATTCTGATAAGGAAATGTATGAAACATATTCTGGATATTATAAAACAAAAATAACCCCTAAAACTAAAGTTAAAATTATTAAATTTGAATTAATAAAATGAAACACGAAATGCACGAACACGCCGAAATGAAAAATGCGCAAGGCGCGGACACTCATCATCATGACCAGCCTGTTGAGGACACCGAGATAAAAGACTGGAAAAGAAAACTCATCTGGAGCTGGGTTTTTGCAGTTCCAATAGCTTTTTTAATGCTGTCAGAAAGGCTTTTTGGCTTTTCATTGATTGAAATTCCTTATTCAATAATAGTCATACTTGTTTTGGGATTTCCCGTTGTTTTTATTTTTGGCTGGGACACTATAAAAGGCGGGACGCGTGGATTATTTACTTTTTACTTTAATATGGATTCTCTTATTGCCTTGGGAACCGTAGTTGCGTACTTGACAGGTGTTTTTTCATTTACAGGCTTGGTTTTGGATTATTCCGGCGTTGCAGCAATGATAATGGCATTCTTCACAACAGGAAAATATGTCGAGGCGGTTGCGCGCGGAAGAGCTTCTCAGGAAATAAAAAAACTTCTTGAATTGGGCGCAAAAAATGCTGTTGTTATAAGGGGAAATAAAGAATTCGCAATTCCCGTTTCTGAAGTAGAAGTAGGAGATATAATTATTGTTAAGCCGGGAGAAAAAATACCTACAGATGGCGTTGTTGTCAAAGGGGAGAGCGCTGTTGATGAATCAATGGTTACAGGAGAAAGTCTCCCAACTGACAAGCTAAAAGGAAGCAATGTAATTGGAGCAACAATAAACCAGGACGGGATTTTGTATATAAAAGCAACAAAAGTTGGAAAAGATACTTTCCTTGCACATATTATCAAGCTGGTTGAAGAAACTCAGAGCGAGAAAATTCCAATTCAGAAATTGGCTGACAAAATTACAAGCATATTTGTTCCTACAATTTTGGTTATTTCAATCCTTACATTTGCAAACTGGTGGTACTTTTCGCAGGATTTAAGCAGGGCTCTTGGTGTCGGCGTTGCTGTCCTTGTTATCGCCTGCCCTTGCGCATTGGGACTCGCTACACCGACTGCATTGATGGTTGGAAGCGGAATGGGAGCCAAGAAGGGGATATTAATCAGAAAAGGGGAAGCTATTCAGACAATGAAGGAAGTCAAGATAGTTGTATTTGACAAGACTGGAACAATAACAAAAGGGAAACCTGAAGTTAGGGAGGTTTACTCAAAAGTCAAGGAAAATTATATGATGGAAATTGCTGCAAGTCTGGAAAAACTTAGCGAGCATCCCTTGTCCAGGGCAATTGTTGATAAAGCGAATTTAAAGAAATACCGGAAAGTTGACAGTTTCCGGGTTTTAAGAGGAAGAGGAGTTGAAGGCAAAATCGGCAAGAATGAAATAATAATAGGAAATACTACATTAATGAAAGAAAAGAAAATTTCTTTAAAGGATTTTGAGGAAAAAATCCAAAGATTTGAGGAAAAGGGCTATACTGCTGTTATCGTGTCTGAAAACCGCAAGGTTATGGGAATTATTGGAATTGCAGATGCTGTAAAAGAAGATTCCCTGCCTGCAATTTTTGAATTAAAGGAAATGGGCTTTAGGGTTGTTATGATAACAGGAGACAATGAAAGAACTGCGAAGGCGATAGCAGAGCAGGTCGGAATAAAAGAAGTGATTGCAAATGTTCTCCCTGAAAATAAAGCCAAGAAGGTAGAAGAACTGCAAGAGACAGGGATGGTTTCATTTATTGGAGACGGAATAAATGATGCTCCTGCATTGAAGCAGAGCAATGTGGGAATCGCAATGGGAACAGGAACAGACATTGCGATAGAGTCGGGAGACATTGTCCTGGCGAATGGGAACTTGTCCGGCGTTGTGTCTGCAATAAAATTGTCAAAGGCAACATTTTCAAAGATAAAACAGAATTTATTCTGGGCTTTTGCCTATAATACAATTGCAATTCCTGTTGCAATCGCAGGACTTCTGCATCCTATCGTAGCTGAGATTGCAATGGCTCTTTCAAGCATAACTGTTGTGAGCAATGCCAATCTGCTGAGAAGAAAGAAGATATGATATTGTTGCCTTGCCCTAAAAGTCTACTCCCTAAATAAAAACAAGAGAATCTTGACCATAAAGTAATAAAAAACAATGGAAAATGCTAAAATTGACCAGAATGTCAAAGGAAAAGAATTTTAAAGTATAAATCCCTCTAAAAATTATGACGGGAAAAGATTTGTTAAAAGAAGAAATTGAGACATACAAAAAGAATAAGGAAGAATTGGTTGCTAAGCATAATGGTAAGTTTGTTCTTATAAAAGGAACTAACATAATTGATGTCTATGATACTCAAAAAGATGCGGTTAAAATAGGATTAGATAAATTTGGGAATACTCCTTTTTTGGTTAAGAAAGTGGAAGAAATAGAGCCTGTTCAAAATTTTTATTCTCGTTTAATAAAAGTGTCCAACTAAAATGCCTTCCGTTACTATTGGACAACAAAATTTACTCCAAGAAGGTGCAATATTGGAGGTTTTGTTTCTCGTTCCAACCAAGATTGAGGAAGACTTAAAAAAAGAAGGAAAAGAAGTTCCAAAGGGAATCCCTGCAAAAGCTTTAATTGATACTGGAGCATCTTCCTGTAGTCTCAAAGATTCAATTCCAACAAGTTTAGGGTTAACTCCTGTTGGGACCGTAACGGTCAAAACCCCCAATTCTTCAAATCATCAAGCATACGAATATTTTATGAGAATGTATATTCCAGCATTAAATTTAATTTATGAAGATGTTTTTATAGCAATGCCATTAGAAGAACAACCAATA
>ERZ1292623.3243-Hain-H51-01um-R1-3243-length-13971-cov-27_pt1 | contig 13971 bp, 13 predicted proteins | sample MGYA00564398_ERZ1292623 | MGnify/ENA primary metagenome ERZ1292623 (study PRJEB36523, sample SAMEA6512633) | groundwater metagenome | collected 2019-01-07 | study: AquaDiva: Metagenomics assemblies of 32 groundwater samples
CCGAGCGTTATCCGGAATAACTGGGCGTAAAGAGCGAGCAGGGGGATTTGTTAGTCCTGCGTGAAATCCAAAAGCTCAACTTTTGGGCGGGCGCGGGAAACGGCGAATCTTGAGTCTGTCAGGGGCAAGCGGAACGTGCGGTGTAGGGGTGAAATCCGTTGATATCGCACGGAACACCAAAAGCGAAGGCAGCTTGCTGGGACAGTACTGACCCTCATTCGCGAAAGCGTGGGGATAGACAAGGATTAGATACCCTTGTATTCCACGCCCTAAACGATGCACGCTAGCTATGGCGGGAATCGACCCTCGCTGTGGCGAAGCTAACGCGTTAAGCGTGCCGCCTGGGAAGTACGGCCGCAAGGCTGAAACTCAAAGGAATAGGCGGGGACCAGCACAAGCGGTGGACCATGTGGTTTAATTCGACAGTAAGCGAGGAACCTCACCAGGGCTTGACATACTGGAGAAAGTCCCGTGAAAGCGGGAGCCTCTCGCAAGGACTCCAATACAGGTGCTGCACGGTTGTCGAAAGCTCGTCATGTGAATGGTACGGTTAAGTCCCGTAACGAGCGCAACCCTCGTCGTCTGTTATAAGTGTCAGACGAGACTGCCGAGGCAACTCGGAGGAAGGTGAGGATGACGTCAAATCAGCGTGGCCTTTATGCCCTGGGCTACACACGTGGTACAATGGGCGCTACAACGGGTTGCGAAGCCGCGAGGCGGAGCTAATCCTACAAAAAGCGCCCCTAATTCGGATTGGAGGCTGCAATTTGCCTCCATGAAGCCGGAATCGCTAGTAATCGCGGATCAGAACGCCGCGGTGAATACGTTCTCTGGTCCTGCACTCACCGCCCGTCAGTCTAGAGGAGGTGGGAATAGATGAAGCCCCGCTTTAGCGGGATTAGTCTAAGCTCACTGATTAGAGACAAGTCGTAGAAGAAATCTTCTTGTTGCGACTCTTTTGGAGTAATCCAGAAGAATAAATTTGGCTGTATGCTGGAAGCCCAATATGGTAAAATATATTTGGGTAATCAGCAGGGAAGTCGTCTAATAAGCGACCCCTCAGAGACTACACGCCGAACCCCTATCTTACGAAAAAGCAGATAATCGCTTATCTGAACGGAGCAATTCATGATGCAAGCCTAAATAAAGGAAATAGAATTAGGTTTGTTCAGAAAAATCGAGATTGGCTGGAACTTTTGCAAGGATTATTGAAAGAGATTGGTCATAATTCTTGGATTTATAAAGAAGGAAAAGAAAGAAATGTTTATGTACTGGAAACAGTATGTAAAGAATTGAGTTTTACCTTCAATCCGAAAAATTTAACCAAAGAGGAGAAGACCGCATATCTTAAAGGATTCTTTGATGCGGAAGGAGGAGTTCCGCATAATGATGGCAGATTCTATATCCAATTAGTTCAGAAAAATCTGCCTAAGATAGAATTAATAAAAGAATTACTAACAGAATTAGGAATTAAAAGCGGTAAGATTCATAATCCGAGTAAAAGAGTTGATCCGGATTATTGGCGAATCTTTGTTTTGACTGGTAGTCAAACAAAGTTCGCAAACTTAATCGGATCATTTCATCCAGTAAAATCAGACATCTTTCGTAAGAGGGTGATGATATAGTCCATGCCCCTAGTAATAGAGGGAAGAACATGAACAAGGCATCGCTAGCGGAAGCTGGCGATGGAACACCTATTCTAAATTTGTCGATGACCAAGGGTAGCAACCGGCTACCAGCAACCAGCTGCCGGCAATAATGTTTTGCTGGAAGCTGGAAGCTGGCGGCTGGAAGCTGCGTAAGTCGGGAGTTGATCTCCATCCTTCAAATCGGAGATTAGGAGAGCGCGATTCTTTAAGGCGCCTGTCTGGTTGACTGTGATGAATCTGTTCGGAGTATGTTGGTTTGGAAACCGTTCGCGAAACCCAGCGAGTTTCGCTCACTGTACTTACGACCTCGCAAAGTCAAGACTCCCCAGCACCACTTTTGAAATCAAAAGTGGTGCTGGGTTTAAACAATCTTGACTTGCCATGCTGCTCGGTCTCCAGAACTTTCCAAACCAACATACTCCTCACATATAAAATTTTAATTAAGATTCCGTCTCGGCCTTGCCGAGACGGCGAAGCCCGAAAATACTCTGCCAGTACTCTGAGGCCTTCCCCTTCTAGCACGCTTGGGCCTCGGGCGTGCCTTGCCAATCTCTTCACAAACCGACTCCATCGCGGGGCCGGCTTTTTCGTTTTTCAAAAATAATAAAAAGCGCGAGGTAATACCAATTTTCTGAATCTGTCTGCCCGTTTGGCGATACCTTCTCAGGAACCTCCTTCGACGGAAAGTTTAAAATCCCGAAAAATTGTTCTATAGTTTTAGCAGTCGGGAACGAGGTTAAAGGCCTTAGCCCGAAAATTTTAAAATATTGCTGTAATATTGTTTCAATTCCGATGGTCGGAAAGAAAGAATCATTTGGATTTTTTACTATGCGGCTTCCTCACAAAACCTTAGAAAAAAGTTTATTCGCGAAAGGTTATCGTAAGATCATTGCCGTGGACGAAGTCGGGATTGGTTCTTTGGCCGGACCGGTGGTGGTTTGCGCTGTTTCGTTTAGTAAAAGTTTCTTCCTTAAAAAACACAAAAATCTCCACTGGCTTCGCGATTCCAAACTACTTTCGCCTAGCCAAAGGGTAAATTTTGTTCGCGAACTTTTGAGAGAGAAGGCTCTTCAATATCGGATCGGCTATTGTTACCCCAAGACGATTGACCGGGTGAATATTTATCAGGCGGCGAGGTTGGCGATGAAAAGAGCAATTTCCCGTCTTATTCTAAGTTCTAAATTCTATATTCTAAATTCTATTGTACTAGTTGATGGCCCAAATAAAATAAAGGGATTACAATTAAGGCAGATGCCTATAATCAAAGGCGACCAAAAGATTTTTTCCATCGCCTGCGCTTCATTGATTGCCAAAGTGTTTCGGGATAAAATGATGACAAGGTATGCGAAACGTTTTTCCGGATACGGTTTTGAAAAACATAAGGGTTATGGAACGAAATTCCATCGGGCAATGCTTTTGAAGCATGGTCGATGTCTGATTCATCGCAGTTCATTTAGATTAGTTTGAATAATTAAAAAACGTGAACCACAAAACATTGTCAAATTGGGGAGTGGCCGTCGGATTCGTCGCCATTATTCTTTTCATTTTGGCCGTCTGGGCATTCTACGTGGATACTTTGATCGCCCGGCTCGACCATAAGGATTTCTACTTCGGCGGCATCGGACTTTTGGCCGTAGCCATTTGGTTCAAGCTCGGAGCGATTTACCACAAAGCTTAATTTAGAAAAATTTATATGTTTAATCCCGAAGCTAAATTAGTTAGTGAACTGTTTAATGAGTCTAAATTAAATATGGCAGCTACCCGTGACGGCTATGGCAAGGGTTTAGTTGAGGCGGGCGAGAAAGATGAACGAGTGGTGGTTTTGTGCGCCGATTTAACCGAATCGACGCGTTCGCTTTGGTTTCAAGAAAAATTTCCCGAGAGATTCATTGAGATGGGTGTGGCCGAGCAGAATATGGCTACGGTGGCCGCCGGATTAGCCAATTATGGAAAGATCCCCTTTATTTCCTCTTACGCCGCTTTCAATCCGGGCCGGAACAATGAGCAGATAAGGACGACGATTTGTATAAATAACGTGCCGGTAAAAATCGGCGGGGCTCATGCCGGAATTTCGGTCGGACCGGACGGCGCCACTCATCAGGCTCTTGAGGATATTGCTTTGATGAGAGTTTTGCCGCGGATGACGGTTTTGGTTCCCTGCGATGCAATTGAAGCTCAAAAGGCGACGGTAGCCGCGGCTTTTATTCCCGGGCCGGTCTATATTCGTTTCGGCCGCGAGAAATCGCCGGTCTTTACGACTAAAGATACACCTTTCCAAATCGGACGGGCGGAAATTTTCCGAAAAGGTAGTCCTTCGAATTCCTCAGGACGATTATCGCCACAAGTGGCGATAATCGGCTGTGGGATGCTTTTGCGTAATGCTTTGCTTGCGGCCGAAGAACTTTCAAAAGAAGGAGTTGAAGCAATGGTGATAAATAATCATACAGTTAAGCCGATGGATAATGAAACAATTATTAAAGCGGCCAAAGAAACCGGGGCAGTGGTAACAGTTGAAGAGCATCAAATAAATGGCGGTTTGGGTTCAGTTGTAGCCGAAGTTCTGGCAAAAAATTATCCGGTGCCGCAGGAATTTATCGGCGTTCAGGATCGTTTTGGCGAGTCGGGCGAGCCTTGGGAATTGGTTGAGAAGTTCGGAATGGGAGTAGTTGATATAAAAGAAGCAGTGAGGAAAGTCGTCAAAAGAAAGCCTTAATCGGCAACACCGATTTCTTCTCTCAAGCTCATAGAACAAATAATCTTCAGATTTCTCGAATTACCGACAATATTAAGGGTACCCCTACCCCTTAATATTGTTATTTTTCTTAACGTTATTGATATCCGCTAATTCTTCGCTATCTTCAGTTATTTGTATTCTATTCGCTTGAAGTTTAGAAATCGGTGTTGCCCTCACGGCTTTCTTTTGACCATATCCATTATTTTCTGTTAGTATTTTAAGGTTTAAAGCGCGCGTAGCTCAGCGGTAGAGCATTCGTCTGATAAGCGAAAGGTCCCAGGTTCAATCCCTGGCGCGCGCACTTTATGCCTAATTTCCGGGACCGGGCAATTGAATTGCTCAACGAACACATTAAGAATAAAAATCTGGTCAGGCATAATCTGGCGGCGGGAGCTTTATTAAAAGCCTTGGCTTTTCATTTCGGGAAAGAGAGCGAAGCCGGGAATTGGGAACTGGCCGGACTTTTGCATGATCTTGATTGGGAGAAAACCGAAGAAGATCCGGCTGTCCATACTAGTCTTACCGCTAAGGTTCTTCAAGAAAACAATTTTCCGCCAGAAGTGATTGAAGCGATTAAAAGGCATAACCGGGCGGCCGGCAATCCTCTACCCGAAACGTTACTGGAAAAGGTTCTTTACTATACAGAAGAAATTACCGGGTTGATTGTCGCTTCAACACTTATTCTACCTTCAAAGAAAATCGCTGATTTGACCGTTGACTCGGTTTTGCGAAGGCTTAAAGAAAAATCTTTTGCCCGGGGCATTGACCGAGAGCTTTTAAAAGAGATGCCGAATCAGATAAACATTTCAATGGAGGAGTTGATTTCAATTGCTTTAAAAACAATACAGGAGATGAGCGAGGAATTGGGCCTGTAGCTTAATTGGTTAAAGCACCCGCTTTGCACGCGGGAGATTACCGGTTCGAGCCCGGTCAGGTCCATTGCTATCGGAACACTTAGTATGGTCCGGAAACGTTTTAATTTCGCTTTGACACAAGGCCAGTAATGATTTAAACTAGGTTAGTTATATCGGGTGATCTGATTTCGCTCTTTAACCTAACTAATCCACACAACCTAAAGGAGATAATCTCATGGGAGATATTTGTAGTGTCTGCAAAGAACCTAAGCGCGTCCGTTTTAATCTCAAAACCGGCAAGCTAATCTGCAATAACTGCCGCTACGTGCGTGATCCTTCCATGCACAAGAAGTGTTCCAAGTGTAAGAAAGTTAAACCAGTAGCAGCGCACACCAATTATGGCAGACCGATTTGTCACAACTGCTATGGCAAAGATGTCTCCATTTACGAAAGTTGTTTCAAATGTGGAGAGGTTAAACAAGTGGTAATTCGCACCAACGATGGCAAACCGATTTGTGAGAACTGCTATCAGCGGAGCAGAGTTGGTAAGTGCACCGGGTGCAGGAAGAGGAAAGTTATCCAAGCGTTTGGCCTCTGTTACGCTTGCTACCAAAGTCAACGGCGTGCCAGCATGGCCGTTTTCTCTGCCTAGGATGTAATGCCCTAAAAGGAGGTTTGCGATGGATTGGTATTTCGTAATCGGGGCAGTTCTTTTGCTCATTATCGGTTTTGCTTTGTGGATGGCCAAGAAGGGTTCATCGCAATCAAACCATACTTCTATTAGGAGGTGAATAATGGCGAATCGGTCGGGGTTATCTGGCAATATAGGCAACCCCGACTTTCTTTTTTTCTACTATGGTGTTATGCTTTAATCATCTGATTTGAAAAAACGGCCATGGTTTAAAAGTCCGTTTTCCATAAATTGAGCCAAGATGATTTATTTTTCAGTCCATCCAAAGGAACTCTAAGATTTTCAGACCTCTCCGGCGAAGTGGCTGATTTTGTCAACGAAGACCGGCAGAAAAAATATTCGATCATAGTCGGCACCGATTCGGAACAGAGGAACGGTTCGGCCGAGTTCGTTTCGGTGGTGGTGGTTCATCGGATCGGGAGCTTTGGCCGCTATTTTTGGCATAAGAAAAAAGGGGTAAAGACCTATAATCTGCGGGATAGGATCTACAAAGAAGCCAACTACTCTTTGGATTTAGCCCAAAATTTGATCGGCGAATTAAAGGAAAAAATCGAGCATCCTCATTACGGGTTTGAGATTCATGTTGATATTGGAGAAAACGGGCCGACCAGAGAAATGATTAAAGAGGTGGTCGGGATGATAAAGGGGAACGGGTTTGAGGCGAAGATAAAACCGGATTCATGGGGAGCCACGAAAGTGGCGGATAAACACGTTTGACGAAACCCATGAGGGTATAACCGATTTCTTCTCTCTTTGCTTTTCGTATCGCTGAACAAATAATCTTCAGGTTCGTTCAATTTGCCGACAAAATCTCGGTTTTCGCGTGCGGCAAAATACCTGCGATTTGTATAAGATGTTTTCGGCAAATTATCACTCACTTCAGTTATTTGTTAGGTTTTTGTTTCTACAAAAACCTATCAGCTCGCAAAAGTTCAGAAATCGGTTATACCCTCATGGCTTTCGTTATTCATTTCGCCACGCTTTCTAATTTTTATTTTCTATAGTATATAGGTTTTAGTACCAAGCACGAGTCTAGTTTGGCGTGAAGAAACCGCCGGACACCTACGACAGGGTGCTGATAGTACCATTGGAGCGTGTGGTTCAAGGAAATTCAATCCCTTGAGCGCACAATGTGGGCGAATTGGTTCTAACTGCAGTAGATCCCCGATTCGCGCCTCGGCCCGGGTTATGGACTGGATTCCTCATCCTTTGCCTAAAACGCCCGGGCTTTTTTATTTTTGTAGAAACAAAAAAAACGGCTCCGAGAGAAACGACAATTTCTTGCAGTCCCTATCGGAGCCGCGCGTAGTGCTGATGGCTCGGAATTATCACTTGATTATAAGTATATCAGATACAAAAGTTGTGTCAAGCGAGCAGTCCACAGGCCAAGGTTCTACCCAATAATAAGTAAAACCCTCGCCTCAGGCCGTGGACGGCAGGGGAATTGCACCCCTTGGCTCCGGAGTGATAATTCCAAGCCAGCACTAAGCGCCGCCCACGGCATACTCATTTTATCAAAATTTTTAATTTCTTTTTAGATGTGTTAAATTTATTTTAATGATTTTGTTTTATTTGCTAATCGCTATTGGCTTTCTGGCTATCTTTACTTTTCTATTCAAAATCTGGCAGAAAGCCGGAGAGAAAAAAGATAATCAAACCGAGCTTCTTTTGAATCAAAGGTTGGATAATGTAACTAAACTTATTTTGGATGAATTGAAGGAAAACCGGCAGTCGGTTCAGAAGACTTCTTTAGCCATGCATCAGCAGGTTCAAAGTTTCACCCAGGGAATTACAAAATTAGAAGAAGGCGTGAAAGGAGTTAATGATTCGCTTAAAGATGTTGTTTCTTTCCAGGATATTTTTAAATCGCCGAAACTGCGGGGACGATGGGGTGAGACTTCGCTTGAATCGGTTTTGGCCGGTTATTTCCCGAAAGAACGCTACGGGATACAGCACTATTTTAAATCAGGCGAGGCGGTGGACGCGGTTTTAAAACTGCCCAATAATATGCTTTTGCCGATTGATTCAAAATTCAACTGGGAGAATTTTGAGAAAATGGTCAATGCCGAAGATGAAATTTCAAAAGACGCTTTCCGCAAACAGTTTCTTTCCGATGTTAAAAAAAAGATAGACGAGATTTCATCCAAATATATTATTCCGGCCGAAAGCACGGTGGATATGGCTTTAATGTATGTGCCGGCCGAAGCGGTTTATTACGAAGTCGTCCATAATGTAAGAGATGTTGATGTTTCTGACTATGCCCGTAAGAAAAAAGTAATTCTTGTTTCGCCAAATACTTTTTATTCCACTCTTTCAGCCATTCACCACTGGTACCGCGATGTCCAGATTACCAAGCAGACCAAAGACATTATCAATCGTTTGTCGCGGATAAAAACTGATTCTGAAAAACTTAGCGATAACTTTAGAAGATTAGGCAAGCATATTTCGGATGCTCATAGCGCTTATGACGATAGTGAGAAACGGCTTACTCTTTTGACTGACCGGGTGGGTAATATAGTGGAGATGGGTTCGCCGGAAGACGAAGAAAACCGCGATTTGACAAAAGTAGGAAGTTGATATATAATGTAAATATAGGATTGGAAAGCCTAAAAACAGCACTTTTATATAAGAATTTACTTGCGAATCAGTGCAGCGATTTGGCCAGAGAAAATAGCCAAATCGCTGCACTGATGTAGCCACTATGCTATCCCAGAAAGGGAATAGCGGGAAGGGGAATTCATCATGAATCCCACCGTAAAGCAGGCGCTTCATTTCTTTGCTCTCGTGGAACAAAAGGATGTGTCGGAAGAACAGTTGCAGGCGCTGTACCAGAGCGGCCTCGTCTCGGACCTTCTTGACGCCAATGCCTCGGAGATTAACCGCGACGAGTTCCGGCGGGTCTGCGGCCTCAAGCCGTTTGTGCCTGAGCTGAAGATTTGGAAAACCATCAAGCTCGGCCTCCACAAGTCGCCCGACGAATACCGTACGGCCCTCAAAGCCGCCGGTTACCGCATCGGCGACTACGCCAACCAGGTCCTTGACAAGATTTCCGTCGCCAAGACGGAAACCGAAGTGGATTTGACCAGGATGGGTATGGCAAACTAGGGTATTGTGATACCGAATTCGATACAATCCGGAGTGGCGGTTAAAGGTGTCAGGAACCATTTTTGTCAACAAAAGTGGTTCCTGACACCTTTAACCTTCTAACAACTACCAAAAGAAGAATGTTTAGACGGCTATATGAATCAAAAACGCCGGAAACTGTTAATTCTTATCTCGGTTTGATTAAACATGGAAATACGCTTAAGATAAGGCGAGACATTGAATCTTTCATAAATTTAATAAATTAAGATTTATGAATATACTACTTATTTCTCTTTTGGCTTCTCTGGCATCGCTAATCTATGACGCTTTTTTAATTTGGCTGGTTTTGAAAAAGTCGGCTGGCTGTCAATTCGGTTGATTTTATGGTATGATTTTATTATGTACAACTGGTCTGTTGATGAAGAAAAATTAAAAAAGGATCCGGAAGCATACGAGATTTGGCGGCTTGAGCAGATTGTAAATTTTGGGCTGGGCGGCGAGAAGTTAAATAGGGAAAGCCTTAAAAAATACTGGGATAGATTAACCATAGAAGATCCCTACAGACGGGCTTTTCTTGAATTAATTTTGTGGGGAAAGAAATCTTAACGTTTAGTCAGGAGAGATTATTAAAGGAATTATCGTTTCAAGACTTCATTAAGGATTTTTATTTGACCGGAGGCACTGCCTTGGCCGCTTTTTATTTAAACCACCGCTATTCAGAGGACCTGGATTTTTTTACAGAAAAGGAAGATGTTGATACAGAAGCTCTTACAGTATTACTGAAATCTTTCAAAGACAAACTTAATATTAAAGAAATAGATTTTCAAAAAAGTTTAAATCGGAATCTCTTTTTTATTAAAACCGGTAAAGAAATAATTAAAACGGAGTTCACATACTTTCCATTTCGAAAACTGCAGAAAGGGTTAATGGAAAACAATCTTGAAATAGACAGCATTGAAGATATTGCGGTTAATAAACTTTTTACGATTTATCAGAAGCCCCAGATTAGACATTTTGTTGATTTATTTTTTATTATTGAAAAGAGGGATTACAAGGTTGAAGATTTAATAATGAAAGCAAAACTGAAATTTGACTGGCCGATTGATTACCTTAATTTAGGCACCCAATTTATAAAAGTTAAAGACTTGAAAGATTACCCGAAAATGATTAAAGAAATTGACGAACAGAGGATGATAGATTTTTATATAGACAGAGCCGCGGGGTTTAAAAAAAATATTATTGAATAATGAATATCCTATTAATTTCCCTTTTGGCTTCATTGGCTTCATTGGCTTATGGGGCTATTTTAATTTGGCAGGTTTTGAAAAAGTCGGCGGGAGACGAGAAGATGCGAGAAATCCAGAAAGCGATTCAGGAAGGAGCAAGCGCTTATTTGAGAAGGCAGTATAAAACCGTTTTTTTTGTCGGTTTGATTGCAGTTTTAATTTTATGGAAGTGGCTAGGCGTGATGACCGCAATCGGTTTTGCAATCGGCGCAATCGCTTCGGCCTTGGCCGGTTATGTCGGAATGATGGCGGCGGTTCGAGCTAATGCCCGCGTGGCCGAGGAGGCGAAACGCGGCCTTGCTCCGGCTTTCAGTTTGGCTTTTAAAGGCGGAGCGGTAACCGGATTTTTTGTGGTTGGCTTGGCTTTGTTTTCTCTTACATTATTTTACTGGTGGTCAGGCGATGTTAAAACACTTATCGGCCTTGGCTTTGGCGCTTCTTTGATTTCCGTTTTTGCCCGGTTGGGCGGAGGCATATTCACCAAAGGCGCGGATGTCGGGGCGGATCTGGTCGGCAAGGTTGAAGCCGGGATTCCGGAAGACGATCCGCGAAACCCGGCGGTAATTGCCGACAATGTCGGCGATAATGTCGGTGACTGCGCCGGCATGGCGGCCGACCTTTTTGAAACTTATGTCGTATCCGCGCTTTCGGTGATGCTTTTAAGTAATCTCTTTTTCGGCGGCGCGCAAAATATTGTTTTAATTCCGCTTTTGATCGGTTCAATGGCTGTGGCAGCTTCAATTATCGGCTCTTTGTTTGTAAAGCTGACCCATTCGGTAGGCTCCCTTCAAGGGCCTGAGGGCCCATCAGGGCCTCGAACGGCAGGGCAGGCAAAAGGAATTATGGCGGCACTTTACAAGGGGCTGATTATCACTTCTATACTTTTAGCCGGGATGTTTTATTTTGGAGTTGACTGGATTTGGGAGAATACAGAACTTAAAGAGCTGGCAGTCGTCGGCATCAAAGGGACAGATCTTTTCTGGTCATTGATGATTGGAATTTTTATTACTGCTTTAATGGTCTTGATTACTGATTTTTACACTTCCAAGAAATTCGGCTCGGTTAAGGCGATTGCCAAAGCGTCAACCACTGGGCATGGGACTAATATAATCACCGGATTGGCGGTTTCAATGCAGTCAACTGCTTTGCCGGTTTTAGTAATTGCCGGCGGAATGTTTTTGGCTTATTGGCTAGTTGGCCTTTATGGAATTGCTTTGGCCACAATGAGTATGCTTTCGCTGGTCGGAATAATCGTGGCGATTGATGCTTTCGGTCCGATTGCCGATAACGCCGGCGGAATCGCTGAGATGGCTGATTTGCCGGATTCGGTTCGGGAAAAAACCGACGCCCTTGATGCAGTGGGGAATACAACTAAAGCCGTAACTAAGGGCTACGCTATCGCTTCAGCAGGCTTGGCAGCCCTGGTTTTATTTGCGGCCTACACCCAGGAATTTTTAGAATTGGGAGTAAGATTATTTTTTGAATTATCGGATGTCCGGGTTTTAGTCGGATTATTTGTCGGCGGAATGATGCCGTATCTTTTCGGTTCTTTGGCCATGCAGGCCGTTGGAAAAGCCGGCGGAGCGATTGTTGATGAAGTAAGGAGACAGTTCAGAGAAATTCCGGGGATTATGGAGAGAACGGCGAAACCGGATTATGGTAAAGCCGTAGACATTGTTACAAAAGCGGCAATTCGAGAGATGATTTTACCGGCCTTGATTCCGGTTTTAATTCCGATTGCGGTTGGATTCTTGCTCGGGCCGGAAGCGTTAGGCGGTCTGCTCGTCGGCTTAATTGTCACCGGACTTTTCGTGGCAATTTCAATGACTTCGGGTGGGGCGGCCTGGGACAACGCCAAAAAATATATTGAAGAAGGCCATTACGGCGGCAAAGGATCTGACTCCCACAAGGCTGCCATTACCGGCGATACGGTCGGTGACCCGTATAAAGACACTGCCGGCCCGGCGATAAACCCGATGATCAAGGTGGCCAACATTGTCGCTCTTCTGATCGCCAGATTTTTAATTTGAAAATTTGTTATCCACAACGGCTGCTACTCTTTTCCCGTCTCAATGTTAAAATTAAACCAGCACTCAAATTTAAGGAGTTTTACGCTCTAGGTCGAGGAAGTAGTTTAAAGTTTAGTTTAAAAGTTAATTATGTTTGAAGCAATAGCTACGACAGATATAGTCAGGGAATCGCTTTTGACTTTGTGGACAAATGTGGCTGCTTTCGTGCCGAAACTGGTTGCGGCCGTGGTTGTTTTTCTGATCGGCTGGCTGATCGCCGTCCTGCTTGGCCGGGTGGCTTTTCATGTCATTAAAGTCCTGCAGATTAACCGGGCCTTGGAAGGATTGGGATTCGGGGGAGCGATGGAGAGAGGGGGTTTGAAACTGGACGCGCCGAAATTCTTTGACGAACTGGTGAAATGGTTTTTCATTGTTGTCTTTTTGATGGCGGCGACCAATATCGTCGGATTAACCCAGGTGACCGAATTTTTAAGGGTGGTTGTTTTCTATCTGCCCAATGTGATTGTCGCCTCTTTAGTCCTTCTAATCGGCCTTTTATTGGCCAGATTTCTTGAGCACTCGGTCAGAGCTTCGGTCAAGGCGGCCCGTTTGGCTTCAGCCAATTTTTTGGCTCTGTTGGCCCGCTGGTCGGTTTTGATTTTTTCTTTCCTGATTGCGCTGGACCAGCTGAAAGTGGCTCCGGAACTGATAAGGATATTCGTGATGGGAGTGGTGGCCATGGTGGCCATTGCCGGCGGCTTGGCTTTGGGGCTGGGCGGCCGTGATTTGGCTGGCGAGTGGCTGACAGATCTCAAAAAGAAAGTCCGGGACTAGTCAGCGGATAACTGAGAACAAATAGAGGATAGCTTAGAAGAAAAGATTTTTATAATCCTTAATAACTATCAACAGGAGGCCTCTTGACGGGGCCTTTTGTTTTGTTAGAATGGAATTAAGTATGGTAAATACTTTATCTATCTATAAAAACACAAGCGGATGATTTCGTATTTTTTGCGCTGTTAAGGAGGCCGCTTGTGAGCGGCTCTTTTGTTTTATAGATGGGTATGAACTTTAACAATTAAATTAAAATCAGATAAAGTGCGGGAGAAAGTCTAGTCGCTTGCGACTGGACTATAAATACGGCATATGGAGGATGCCTTGACATCAAGGAGCGATGAAGGACGCGGCGTGACTGCGATAAGCTTCGGGGAGCCGTCTAGCAGGCTTCGATCCGGAGATTTCCGAATGGGGCAACCCAGCACGGTAAAACCGTGCTACGCACTGTTTCACCGTGAATTTAAAAATCAAAAATCAAAATGCAAAATTTAGGTATAAAAATTTGGCTGACAAATTTTTATGATTTTAAATTTTTATTTGTCATTTTGATATTTAAATTTTACATTTTGAATTCACTGCGAAGCAGTGTGAGCAGACCCGCTGAAGTGAAACATCTCAGTAAGCGGAGGAAGAGAAAAAAATGTCTCACGTAAGTGAGACGATATTCCCTAAGTAGCGGCGAGTGAACAGGGAAGAGCCCAAACCTTCTTTTATTAGGAGGGGTTGAAGGAAAGAACACTCTAGTTTGAGCTTTCGAATTCGATGCTTGAAATAGAAAAGAGTTACAAAATTAAATGTTAGCAGAACGGCCCTGGAAAGGCCGGCCAAAG
>ERZ1292623.3244-Hain-H51-01um-R1-3244-length-13971-cov-6_pt1 | contig 13971 bp, 21 predicted proteins | sample MGYA00564398_ERZ1292623 | MGnify/ENA primary metagenome ERZ1292623 (study PRJEB36523, sample SAMEA6512633) | groundwater metagenome | collected 2019-01-07 | study: AquaDiva: Metagenomics assemblies of 32 groundwater samples
TGCCACGGAGCCTAACAACATTCTAACATTCTGCAGAATGTTAGAATGTTGTGGAAAACAAAAAAGCCCATCGAAAGTGGGCTAGTTTTTGTCTAAAAAAGCTGTTATTACGCAGTTGATTTCGTTTAAAATATATATTCTTTTTTCAAAAAGTATAAAGTGTTTAGGGGTATCGATTTGTAGCTTTCTTTTCATAACTTCTTGTATTGACAATCTCCGGCCGTTTTTTATTTCTTTTATTACTCTTTCTCTGAGAGCATCGCCTTTTTCTTTGAAACCAAAACGCCGCATTATTTTTTCAATGGCATGTTTTGAAATGAAAATCGAATCTCGATTGTCGCCCATTATTTGAACATCCTGTTTTATCTAACGGCATTCCTACCACACCCGCCAAATTTTTGCAAGGGTTTTGAAAAATTTAATACTTTGGTGCTAGAATCTGGAAATGCCAAAAGATTTTGATAGATGGAATGGTTTGAAGAAAAATCTCAATGAAAAACAAGAAGATGATGATGGCCCGTTTCCAAAAGAGAGATGGGTTTGGCTTTGTTCTATCGGAACCAATATCGGATTTGAACAAGATGGAACTGGAGAAGTATTTGAACGTCCAGTACTGGTTGTAAAGAAGTTTAATAACAAAATGTATTGGGTTGTGCCATTGTCTACGAAACAAAAACATTATGATTTTTATTTCAACTTTACCGATCCCAATGGTCAAAAGTCATCAGCCATACTTGCTCAATTACGATTGGTTAGCACGAAACGATTTATACGAGATATGTATATTTTTCCAGAAAGTATTTTTAAAGAAATTCTCACAAAATTAAAGGACTTTTTATAAAAATCGAAACCCCTCCTTTTGGGGAGGGGAATCTCGAGGCCCGAAGGCACTTTATGTTTGAAGTATAGCAAGGTGGTATAAAAAGTCAATAGCCGGTGTGTATAACTCCTTTCCCATTCGTATAGCACTTCAAAAAATGTCACGGGCGTAGGAGGAAAAGAAAGTGCCCGATTATGAAATCGGGCTTTTTGGTAACCTATTGAATTTCCTCAAAACTGACAATCCTTTTTTGAGGAAAACTTATTCCCACTCTTTGGCATGCATGCGTTATGTTTAATCCCTCTACTTCTTGGCTCGTTCCATTTTTCCAATGAAGCAAAAATCTCTTGAATTTTCCTGTCATGAAGCTATCATATTCTAAAATTTTTTCTATTGCCCAGTTCAGCGCGGAAAGTTCCCGTCTGTCCAAATCAAATTTCTTTTGCAGGGAATTAGATAAGCGACCGTTTTCTGTTAAAATTACTTCTTTCTCTCCAATTTTTCTTTCTAAGAATTCTACTCTGCGTTGAAGAAATTCTAACTTTTTTCGGCCTTCTCTTCCAGAAAAAGAAAGGTGTTCGGGGATTTCCATTTTTTGCTCCTTTGCAATGCGCGGTTTCTTTCAAAACATTCCTACCACACCCGCAAAATTTTTGCAAGTTCTATTATGTTGTTATAATAAAGGCATGAAATACAACAAGTTGGTTCGCGATAAAATTCCGGAATATATCAAAAACAAAGGCGGTGTTCCTATTGTCCGCGTTGCCAGCGAAACTGAGTATTGGGAAAAGCTCAAAGAAAAACTAGCCGAAGAGGTTGAAGAATTCAGGCGCGATGAGACTCCGGAGGAGCTTGCCGACCTGCTTGAGGTGATAGAGGCCATAGCTGAATACAAAAGTTTTGATAAATCGATAATAGAAGAAATTAGAGCTAAAAAAGCCCAAGAAAGGGGCAAATTTAAGGACAGGATAATATTGCTAGAGTCTTAATATAGAAAATCTTCAATATTGACTTTTCCTGTCCATCTGCTATACTATTGACATAGCCTGTTATATATGTTGTTATACAGAATTGTGCGGGTTTTGCGGAGCGAATACCGCTTTAAATGGATACTAAAAAACTTTTAAGATTTGCCTCATTTGTTCCTATTTTGGCCTTAAATCTAAACATCACTCTCTGGGATATTCAAAGCCAGATTCCGGTTTTAGCGCCAAATTTTATTATTGAAGAGGAAATGGCAATGACCATAACGCTGAAAGAAAGAGCCGAAGCTATCGACAGATACTTTGGCGAACGAGGCATGCCTCTTGTGGGCCATGGCATGAAGATGATTGAAGAAGCCGAAAAGCATGACCTCGATTGGAGGCTTTTGCCCGCGATTGCCGTGCAGGAATCTGGCGGTGGAAAGCACGCTATTTGGAGGTGTAAAAATAATCCTTTTGGATGGGCGTCTTGCGATGTTAAGTTTGAAAGCACCGAAAAGGCTATAGAAGTTGTCGCTTTGAACCTGGCTGGAGGCAATCCGAAGACCGAAAAGTACTACAAAAACAAAGATTCAAAAGAAAAGTTATATTATTACAATGGCACCGTAGTTCCTAAATATCCACAAGTGGTATTGTCTATTATGGAAGCCATTGATAAGATATAACAATATGGCGAATAAACTAAAGACCGCAATTTTTACAGGAGCGGCAATTATCTTGCCTTTTGTTGCGTTTGCCCAAGGGCACGAAGATATTCCTGCCGAGGCTCAAATGTTGAAGGCTCAAGAGGTTAGGCAAAAAGCGCAGGAGATTAAAAGAGAGGTAAAAGCTGAAAATAAAAATATTAGAGTAGAAACTAGAAATCTTCCAAAAGAAGAAGTTAAAGAAAAGCGCGAAGCCGTGCGGACAGAAATCAAAGACAAAAGAGAAGAAATCCGCGATACAATAAAAGAAAAGCGCGAAGCCTTTAAAGACGAGGCCAAAGAGAGAATAAACGTTCTTAAAGAAAAGGTTAGCGAAGAACGCGCAAAGAAAATCGAAGCATTTTTTGGCGGTATGGTTCGAAAGTTTGAAGCGGCAATAAGCAGGCTCCGAACTTTGGCAGACCGCATTGACTCCCGTTTAGATAAATTCGAAGACGAAGGCAAAGATGTTTCGGCCCTTCGAACCGCTTTAGACAACGCTCGAAATTCCATTGAGTCAGCCGAAGACGCTTTGGATAAGGCCAAAGAAGAATTTACGACATTTGCTTCTACCGAAAACCCAAAGGAATATTTTGAAAAGGTAAAAACCGTCGTTCACAACGTTTCCCAAAAGGTTCGCGAAGCTCACAAGGCTTTGGTTGACGTTATCAACTCTGTAAAAGGAGCTTCCACTCCACAATAATTTATGGATAATTTTGGACCACAACCTATGAATCAAAAAAAATCAAAAGCTTGGCTTGCGATAGTTATTATAATAGCTTTGGGGGCGCTGGCGTATCTTGTATATTACATGCGCGTATCTGTGCAGGAGCCTTCCCAGCCGATTGTAAATCAATTGGAATCTCAAGGAACATCCGACGAGGTTTCGGTAATTGAACAGGATTTATCCGGAACCGCTCTTGAGGGGTTGGATAGCGAAGTTTCAGACATTGAAAAAGAACTCCAAAGCGCCGGCCTCTAACCCCGTAAAGCTTCGCCACGGGGCAAGTATTTTAAAAGAACTCAAAAAAGATTATTTGGGCGCAAAAATTGCGCTTAAGTACGGCAACAATATACAATTGCTAGTTGCCGTTATTTTGTCCGCCCAATGCACCGATAAAAAGGTAAACGAAGTTACAGAGTCTCTTTTTAATAAATACAAAAGCGCTAGCGACTTTGCTAACGCAAATCCTAAGGTTTTGGAAAAAGAAATCCATTCCTGCGGTTTCTACCGGGCAAAGGCAAAAAGCATTATAGAATCTGCCAAAAAAATTCAAAAAGAATTCGGAGGAAAAGTTCCAAAAACGATTAAAGAAATTTTAACTCTGCGCGGAGTAGCCCGCAAAACGGCAAATGTTGTCTTGGGCAATGCTTACGGGGTGGTTGAAGGCATTGCCGTCGATACGCATGTAAAAAGATTCGCTGGCTACTGCGGACTTTCTACGCACAAAGACCCAGTAAAAATAGAACACGATTTAATGAGGCTTTTTCCCAAAAAAGATTGGTTTAAATTAACATATATGATAATCGACCACGGCAGGTCGTGGCGCGCGAACAAAAAATCGCACTCTTCATGCGGAATTTGCAAATTTTGCCCGGCTTTTTTAAAGTAAGTATATGAAAATAGCGATTTTGGGTTTTGGTCTTGAGGGAGAGTCTGCTTCGGAGTTTTTAAAAATAAAATATCCAAAAGCGCAGATTGAAATAAGAGATAAAAAATTCGGAGAAAACTATTTACAAGGCCTCGACAAGTTTAATTTAATTGTGCGTTCTCCGGGTATAAAATATTTAACTCCCGAAATTCAAAAAGCAAAAAAGCGCGGGGTTGAAATTTCCAGTCCTACTAAATTATTTTTTAAATTTAAAAAGGGGACAATAATAGGGGTAACTGGTACTAAAGGAAAGGGGACCACCTCCACGTTTATTTATAGTATTTTAAAAAAATCTGGAAAAGATGTTTACTTGGCAGGTAATATTGGGTACCCCGCTTTAGATATTTTACCAAAACTTAATAAAGACTCTGTTGCGGTTTTAGAGCTTTCTAGTTTTCAGCTTCAAGATTTGGTTTATTCTCCGGAAGTCGCCGTAGTTTTAGGTATTGCCCCAGACCATCTGGATAGCCACAAGAACATGCGCGAATATGTTGCGGCAAAATCAAATATTGCTCTTCATCAAAAAAAGAATAATGCAGTATTTTTTATAAAAAACGATAAATATTCTAAATGGATTTCTCAAAAAAGTTGCGGTCAAAAATTCGCAATTGATACATCAGAAAATAGCGAGATTGCGTCTTGTGTTGCGCGATTTTTGGGGTGTAAAGAAAAACACATAAAAAGCGCTATAAAAAATTTTCCGGGCCTCCGGCAACACCAAGAATTTATAAAAGAAATTTCGGGTGTTCGATTTTATAATGATTCGGCATCTACCAACCCAGTGTCAACCGCATACGCGATTGATATACTAACACCAGAAATTTTAATTGCCGGTGGTAAAACCAAGGGGTTTTCATATTCGTGGCTCAGAAAAACCATAACCCAAAAATCCCCTAAAAAAATAATACTTTTTGGTGAAAATAAATATGAAATTAAAAAAGCTCTTGGAGAAAAGGTATCTGTAAAAATTGTTGATAATTTGTCAGAAGCGGTAAGGTTTTCCTACGAATTTGCCGAAAGGGGTGATGTAATTTTATTTTCTCCGGGTTCGGCAAGTTTTGATCAGTTCAAAAATTCCAAAGAACGCGGGGAAGAATTTAATAAACTTGTAAGAGAATTAAAAAAAATGCTATAAATTATTTAGATTGAAAAAGGGGTGGCGAGTGGCTTCTGGATTTTTTGGCGGACAATTAGATGCGGATGATTTGGGGTTGTGGCGAGGCTGGGGGGTGTTTGAAGCTATGATGGCTCGCGGAAATTCAATTTTTCACTTTAAAGAACACTGCGACCGACTGATAAGTTCATGCGAACGTTCGTATATCTCTATACCTAAAAATTTTTCTTCTGAAGTGTTGCGTTTACAACTTTCAACTTCTTTGGGGGTTCAAAAACTTGATGAATCTATTGTAAAATTGATGATAACTCAAGGGGGTTCTGCCAACCACAAAACTCCAGAAAACGGCAAGTCTAATTGGTTTTATAGAATTTTGCCGTTTCCGGTTTCAAACCAAGAACCATTAAAATTGGTAGTCAAAAAAGCCGTCAAAAGCAACTTTCCAGAAATAAAATCCACCGGTTCTTATCACGACGCAATGGTGTTGAAAGCTCAAGCCCAAAAAGAAGGATTTGATGATTTTTTATATTTTACATCAGAGACGGGAATCAAAGAAACTTCTATGGCAAATATCTTTTTTGTGGTTCGAAGCCATGGACAAAGAGTTTTAATAACTCCGGAAGACAATATACTTCACGGAATTACCAGATCTGTTGTTTTGTCTCTCGCAAAAGATGATACCGACATTTTTCATTGCGCGCTTACTTTGCCCAGTAGTCTTTTCTTGGAGAATCTGCTTTTTGAGGCAGAAGAATGTTTTTTGACATCCACAACTTTAGGAATAAAAGAGGTTGAGCGGATTCAACACGCAAACGGAAAAATTTATTATTTTAAAAAAACAGAAGCTACAAATAAACTCAAAGAAAGATTTTTACAATATCGCGAAGAATATTTTCAAAAAAACACCCCGACTTAGGTCGGGGTGTGTTATTATAAATAGATTATGTTTGGAATCGTATTTTCTGGAATTTCAACCTTTTGCCACGAAATTTCCAGCGTCATTGGTAAGTTTGAAGTTGGGGCGCGCAAAGAAAGCGTATTTACCATGGGGTTTTTAAATTATATTTGGGCGTTTTTATTTTTTTTGGTACTGATGTTTGTTCGAAACTCTTTTGTATTTTCTCTAGCTTCTCTCCCAACATTTGCCACAAGAGTGTTTTTGGAGATACTCCAAACTCATTCATCTTTAATGGGGGTGGTTCGGGCTGATCGAACAACTTTCAGTTTTGTAAATGTGATAACAATTCCGTTTCTTTTGCTTGTAGATACGGTTTTAGGATACAAAATTGGGTCCGGACAGATTTTTGGAATCGGACTGATTTTTATTGCGCTTTTTATTTTATTTTTGAAACATGACCTCAAAAAAGACGGATTGGGTTTTGTGTTGTTTTCAAGCATCAATGCCGTGGCCACCATTTCTTTATTTAAATACAACATCACGCATTTTAATTCTGTGGAAGCGGAGCAGACTCTTGTTATCGCGATTTTGCTATTTTATCTTTTTTTCTGCGCTAAATTTTTGGCCCGCGAAAACCCGATTAAATTTTTTGCAAAACCAATATTTTTATTGCAATCTGCCACAAGCGGCATAGGAAATGTAATTGCCAGTTTTGCATATGTATTTGCGCCAGCATCGGTAATTCTTTCAGCAAAAAGATCGTTTTCCATAATCTGGTCTTGGTTTTCAGGAAGCATTTATTTTCATGAAAAGCATGTTGCAATAAAATTGGGCGCCGTGGCGTTTTTGATTTTGGGAGTTATTTTGCTAGTGTAATCCAATGCCAAAGCTATTCATTGTTGCAACCACAATCGGCAATCTTAAAGATATTACCCTTCGCGCGATAGAGGTATTGCGCGAAGTTGACTTGGTTTTGGCGGAAGATACAAGAGTCACTCGCAAGCTTTTGTCCCACCTCGGCATTCATAAGCCGATTTTGAGGTACTTGCCGAAAAAAGATTATAAAAAATTTAAAAATATTGCTTTAGTTACTGACGCCGGAACACCTGCAATTTCTGACCCGGGAACAATGCTAGTTAAAGATTTGTCTCAGGCAAATTTCAAAATTATACCAATTCCCGGGGCGTCGGCGATTTCGGCGATTATTTCGGTTGCCGATATAGATTGCTCGCAATTCTCTTTTTTAGGCTTTCCCCCGCACAAAAAAGGCAGGAAAACTTTTTTTGAGCGCGTCGCGCAAAGCGAAATTCCTATTATTTTATTTGAATCCCCGCACAGGATTTTAAAAACACTAAAAGAGCTTGAAAATGCTATGGGCAATAGATACGTAAATATTGGGAGAGAACTTACCAAGCTTTATGAAGAAGTTTTTCGAGGAAATCTTTCCGAGGCTCAAAAGCATTTTGCCGGCGAGCGCGAGCGCGGCGAGTTTGTTATAATATTAGATCATGCATAGATTTTATCTGAATGAAAAACTTGATACCAATATTTTGGTTGTAAAGGACAAGGCGATATTGCACCAGCTTAAAAATGTTTTGAGGCTCCGAAAAGGAGATTTGATTTCTTTTTTCAATAATGAGGGCGCGGAGAGCGGTTTTGATTTTTCTGCGGAGTTAAAAAATATCGAGAGAGCTTCCGCCAATTTTTTAATTAAAGAAAAAAAAGAGAATACGCGCGAACCCAATAAAAAAATCATTTTATACCAGTCGCTGGTTAAAAAAGAGCGGTTTGAGCAGATTTTGCAGCACGGGGCTGAAATAGGAATATCCGAATTTTTTCCGGTAGTTTCCAGGCGCGCCGGCAAAAAAAGCCTCCAGCAAGACAGATGCGAAAAAATACTGCGCGAAGCCTCCGAGCAGTCGGGCAGGGCGATTGTTCCAAAACTAGGCCAAGTTTTGGATTTTAAAAAAGCCGTTCAAAAAGCTCAGGATTCAGGGTTTAAAACATACTTTGCCTGCACGGAAGAAAAAGACCGCCGTATTTATGGGGCGGGCGACAGGTATGTAAATTTGTTTATAGGGCCCGAGGGTGGGTGGGACGCAAGCGAAATTTTCGCCATGCAGCGGGCCGGGTTTATTCCAATTTCTTTAGGCAAGCTTACATTTCGGGCCGAGACTGCGGCAATTGTTGCAAGCTATACCTTGCTATGGGGATAAACTATACCTCTATCCCTTATTCGTACGAATTAGCGCATTACAATGTATATGATAGGATAAAATTATTATGAAAGATCTAGAAAGACTGCTAAAAGCCATGGCCAATAAACGGAGGTTGAGCATTTTAAAGTTTCTTAGGCAGCACAACGAGTTATCGGTGGGAGATATTGCAGAACGGATTCAATTATCTATAAAATCAACATCAAGGCATCTGAGTGTTCTTGCTGGAGCTGATATTGTGGAAAAAGAACAGCGCAGCACATCTATGTTTTACCGTCTCGCAAAAATTGAAAAACAATTTTTAAAAAATATATTTTCTGAAATTAGTTAATTATAAAGTTTTCCACTACTTGTCCCTTTGTGTTTACTGCCCCAGATTAAGGATGGCATATAAATAAAATATTGTCAATATTGCAATGATTTTGCGCCTTGCTATACTCCAATTAAAGAGTCGCAGACGGCAGGGTTGAATACTATAAGGCCTGCCCAGATAAATTAAGCGGCTTTTGCCGTTTATTTTTATGGTTACAAGAAAACAAAAAGAAGAGATAGTAAAAGAGCTCAAAAAGAAGATTTCGTCTTCGAATTTTGTGGCCTTTTTGAATTTTCACAAGCTTTCCGTAAAAAAATCCATGGAGTTTAGGCGCGCTTTGAAAAAAGCCGAGGGGGATTATATCGTATCCAAAAAAACCTTAATTTCCGTTGCGGCAAAAGAGTCTGGTTTGGAAGTTGATAAGAAAAAACTGGAAGGAGAAGTAGGCGTGGTTTTTGGTGGAGAAAAGGAGGATACAATACTCGCCGTTGCCAAAGAAATCGCCAACTTTGCCAAAAAGAACTCGGAAATGTTAAAGATTATCGGAGGAATTTGGAACAAAGAATGGGCGGATATAAATCAAATAAAAAGATTGGCAGCAATACCCGGAAGAGAGGCTCTTCTTACCCAGCTTGCGTTTATATTGTCGCAGCCAGTTTCAAGCTTAGCCCGAGTGTTATCGGAAGTTAGCAAAAAAGGTCAAAATTAACCCCGACGCCCCTGAAGGGGTCGGGGCTCCGACCAAAGCGTCGGAGTTATTATCAGGTAAGTAAAATAATTTTATGGCAAATTTAGATAATATCGTAGAAGAAGTTTCAAAACTTAGCGCTTTGGAGCTTTCAGATTTAGTGAAGAAAATCGAAGAGAAGTTCGGAGTTTCTGCCGCTATGCCTGTTATGGCTGTTGCGGGAGGAGCCGGTGCTGGAGAAGAGGCGAAAGAGGAAAAATCCACTTTCAATGTGGAACTAAAAAGCGCCGGAGGCCAGAAGATTGCCGTGATAAAGGTTCTTCGAGAAGCCATCGGTTTGGGCCTTAAAGAGGCCAAGGATTTGGCGGATGCCGCTCCGAAAATGGTGAAAGAGGGTATGGACAAGGCCGCATCCGAAGAGCTTAAAAAGAAGCTCGAAGAAGCAGGAGCGACAGTTGAACTAAAATAAAACAAATATGAATATTCTCGAAAAATTATTTGGCAGTACCGCAAGAGTAAGGCTGATGCGCGTTTTCTATTTGAACTCGGAAAAGCCTTTGATTACGAAGGAAATTTCCAAAATGGCTAAATTGTCTTCTCGAGCGGTTTCCAAGGAAAGCAAATTTCTTTTATCTATAGGCTTTTTAAAAAAGGGGAGCAAAAAGAGCTTGGTTGTTTCGGAAACTTTTCCGCTTTTTTCTGCCCTGAGAAATCTAATAATTACAGCCTCGCCTGCGTCGCGGGAAAATCTTTTAGATTTTTTCAAAAAACATAAAAAAATAAAATTAGTGTCTATCGGAGGCGTGTTTATGGATTCCGCCCCAAGCGAATCGGACCTGGATTTGCTTGTTGTCGGCAATGGCATCAAGAAAGGGGCTGTAGAAAAATTCGTAAAAAAAATGGAGTCCGAGGTGGGCAAGGAAATAAATTGGTCGTTTCTGTCGCTTGCGGAATTCAACGACCGAGTTGCGATGCGCGACAAATTTTTGCGCGATTTTTTCGATTCCCCAAACGAGTTTATAATAAATAGGATAGAACAGGGTACTTAGCTCAGTGGCAGAGCACTGTCTTCACACGACAGGGGTCGCAGGTTCAATCCCTGCAGTACCCACAAAATGTTAGAATATTGGCATGGGGCTTTTTTATACCGGAAAAGGCGACAAGGGGAAAAGTATTGTTGGAAAAAAGATAATCGACAAAACTTCGGTGGAAATCGAAGCGCTTGGCGATTTGGATGAGCTAAATAGCCTACTCGGAATTGTCCGAAGCTCGGTTTCGGACAAAGCGTTCAAGAGAATAATTTTGAGCGTTCAAGAGAATCTCTTTATAATTCAGGCAAATGTGGCTGGGTTTATGCTTGCCCGTCGAAGCCTTGGCGTAGGCGGGAAACCCAAGTTTAAACCGCCGTTGTTTAAGGAAGAAAAAATCAGGGAGCTCGAAAAAATAATCGACAGATTTGAGCATAAAATAAAACCAGCAAAAAAGTTCATAATTCCGGGAGCGGGGGAGGAATCTGCATGGCTGGATTACGCAAGAGCTGTTTCGAGGCGCGCCGAGCGCAGTGTCTTCAGGTATTCTAAAAGACATTCGCTTAACCCTCATATTTTGTCCTATATGAATCGGCTTTCTAGTTTATTTTTTGCCATGGCAAGGATGGCGGTAAAGAAATCCTTCGGGGCGGAAAGATATCCACAATACCGCTGACAGAGCTTGGCCTTATCCGTGATAAAATAAAGCTAGGGTCGATACAAATCCGCAACGAGGATTTCTCGAGAGTCCTTGTTATATTTATTAGCAATTAGAAATTAAACTATATGATAGTACAAACTTGGGGCGATGTTTTGATCGCTTCTTTCCAAGAGTTATGGAGCTTGGTAGTGGCTTTTGTTCCACAGCTCGTGATAGCTCTTGTGGTTTTTATAGTCGGCTGGGTAATAGCAGTTGCCTTGGGGAAATTGGTATCGCAGATAGTTAAATCTCTCCGCGTAGATTCAGCTTTGCGAGGCTTGGGGGCGGAAGCTCCTCTTTCGCGAGCTGGTATGCGGTTGGATTCTGGCGCGTTTGTCGGAGGCTTGGTACGCTGGTTCTTTATATTGGTATTTTTGTTCGCGGCAATTGATGTTGTAGGCCTCGACCAAGTGACAGAATTTTTGCGAAGTGTAGTGCTTACATACATCCCGCAGGTAATCGTGGCGGCCTTTATTCTGCTTGTCGCAGCTTTGCTTGCCGACGTTGTGCACCGCGTTGTTGCCGGAAGCGCCCGAGCAGCGCATCTTCCTTCCGCTGGATTTTTGGGAGGAGTCGCAAAATGGTCAATTTGGATTTTTGCCATATTGGCCGCGCTGTTCCAATTGGGAATCGCGGGAGTGTTTATACAAACATTGTTTACGGCATTCGTAGCAATGCTTGCTATCGCCGGAGGTTTGGCGTTTGGGCTTGGAGGCAGGGACGCGGCTTCGCGTTTCCTCGAAAAGCTTCGCGCGGACATCACGCACCACTCGTAGTTATTACCGATTTGCATCAAAAAGGCGCTATTGACAAAATAGCGCTTTTTTGCTAGGAATGTTAGTGGATAGTTTGAAATCCAAAAATCAAGGCAAAAAGGAGAAATTATGATTCTTTTGACTTTAGCAGAGTTGGTGTTAATGGCAATCTTGTTCTACTTGGGAGTAACTCAGGTAGTTCTGCCATTGTGGCGGGATACGCCTCTTTTCCCAATGTTTAGTAGAGAGGGGCGTCTCCAGCATGAGTTAGTTGAAGCCACTGAGAAGGTGGCAGAAGCTAAACTCGAGAAAAAAATCGCCGAAACGACTCACGAAGCAGAGTCCGTTCGACGAACAGTTCGTCAATCTGTCAGACCAGTATCTAGGTCTGATAAAACCGTTAACCAGTAATCGCAGATAGAAAAGGAGAAAGAAAAATGGAAATCAGAAAGATGCTTGCTCTCATTGTCGCAGGAGTTTTGCTTTTGGCAGCACTTATGCTTAGTGGCAAGATTGTGGAGAGTGTCGATGCTAATGAGATCGTAGTCATTCAAGATCCATTGGATGGCGAACTTCACTGGTACAATACTGCTGGAGTAAAATGGCAGGGATTGGGGCGTGTTACGGCATATCCGAAGCGTGCCATTTACGATTTCAATTGCGGTGAATACAAGGAAGGAACATCGGAAAGTCAGTGTGCGGAAGGTACAACTGACGGCCGTATCAGTATTCGTTTTAATGACGGCGGGCACGGTTGGGTTGACGGTTCAATTCAGTATGAGATGCCCTTGGACTCTATTAGTTTAACTGAACTTCATGTTCGTTTTGGATCACGAGAATCGATTCAAAAGCAATTAATTGAGACGGTTGTGAATAAATCCGTTTATATGACTGGTCCACTGATGTCATCGAGAGAATCATTTGCTGACAAACGCAATGATCTTTTGCGGTATGTTGAGGATCAAGTTGAGGGCGGTGTTTATCAGACAACTGCTCGAGACGTGCGTGTAAAAGATGAACTTTCGGGCGCGGATAAAACCATCAAACTTGTTGAGATTGTTAACGGTCCAGGCAACCAGCCGCTTCGTCAAGAACAGGCTCAGTTAACTAAATTCGGCTTAAAGCCATTTAATTTTTCGATAAAACGTCTCCCGTATGATGCGGAAGTAGAGACGCAAATTAAACAGCAACAACAAATTACTATGCAAGTTCAAACAGCTATCGCAGAATCGCGACAAGCTGAACAACGAGCAATCACTGTTGAACAACAGGGAAAGGCCGATGCGGCCAAAGCAAAATGGGATCAGGAAGTCATCAAGGCCAAATTTGTGACCGAGGCTCAGCAGCGTCTAGAAGTTGCTGAATTGGATCGCAAGGCGGCAGTTGAAACCAAAGCCAAAGATATTCTTCTTGGTGAAGGCGAGGCTCGTCGTCGCGAGCTTGTGATGAGTGCTGATGGTGCCTTGGATAAGAAACTTCAGACCTACCTGGAAGCTCAAAAGGTTTGGGCCGAAGCCGTAAAAGGATATCAAGGCAACTGGGTTCCCGGTGTCGTGATGGGTGGAGGCCAGAATGGAGCCGCATCTGGTGCTCAAGATTTGGTTAATCTTTTGACTGCCAAAACAGCGAGAGAGCTCGGTCTTGATTTAAGCATTCCAAAGAAATAATAAACCAACCCCGTCGCAAAAAAGCGGCGGGGTTTTACTTAGCAACCCGGTTGCTAAGTAACCAAGTAGACTGTGGACATCCGCCAGTTGGCGGATATTGACGCCGTTTTTGGGGCGTGTATAATGGTTAATACAAAGAAATATGGATATCAAATTTATAATAAAAAACCAAAAGCGGGGAAATTGGCTGATTTAAGTTATGTCTTTTAAAAGCCCCGCTTCAACGGGGTTTTTTGATTGTTAGATACTCATAATCTTTGTTGTACTTTAATAATTTAATAATATTAAGTTTTTTCGTTTGTAAATGTATTTTCCAACAAGACGGTGAAATATTAATGTCAACATTTCTCTTAATAAGAGAAATATAAGAGTATATGGAGGATGGCTTAAGATGCATAGGGCGATGAAGGACGTGGCGTGCCTGCGATAAGCTTCGGGGAGGCGGTGAGCAGCC
>ERZ1292623.3245-Hain-H51-01um-R1-3245-length-13971-cov-5_pt1 | contig 13971 bp, 24 predicted proteins | sample MGYA00564398_ERZ1292623 | MGnify/ENA primary metagenome ERZ1292623 (study PRJEB36523, sample SAMEA6512633) | groundwater metagenome | collected 2019-01-07 | study: AquaDiva: Metagenomics assemblies of 32 groundwater samples
CCTCAATATAATGAAAACTGGACCGAAGTCAAATAAAAAGCCCACCCGAAGGTGAGCCTGATTTGAACCTTAGCCAATGTACCGCTCATGAGCAAAGCGCCGGCGAGTAGCGGCTTCCCCTAATTCCACTTCCTCCAAGTACTGAAATCTGGCCGCATCTCGTCTGGCTTCTTCTAAACGTCTTTGGTCCGGTGACTTCGCTCGTTCAGTTTCGGCAATCCTGGTGGCGACTTCCGCTGACCGCCTCGCGTATTCTTCATCCGTTGGCATTACTTATTTCTCCTTTCAAGAACCATTTCCAAACTAAGCCTAACACCAAAAATCTCGGCCGTGAAGCCGAGGTTCTTGGATAAGGTTATTTGGGCATTTAACCTAGAGAAACTCCAGGTGGGTTCCCGCAATCTAGCGCCACGACGCCAAGATTTTTAGGGATCCCAAAAAAATATTATTTGATCTAGATAATATCCCAAATAACCTTACCTAAATTATAACTCTGGCCAAGCGAGAGAAGCAACTAGGGAAGCAAGTTTTTTCGGGACGCGCCTTAGCCTTCTTTCCCCCATTTCATCCACCACTTATACACTAGTTATGCACCGTCTCGAAAAGACTATTCGTCTTCCGAGTAGAGCCAAGGAAATTCGGCTTTTTGATAGTTGAAGAGTTCGGCCGGTTTGAAAAAACGTTTAATTTCGGCTTCAGCGGCTTCGGTCGAGTCGGAAGCGTGGACAATATTAGCCTGACCACTCATAGCGTAATCACCCCGGATGCTCCCCGCATCGGCCTCGTAACCCTTAGTCGGTCCGACAATCAATCTAATTGCCTTAATGGCATTAATCCCAGACAGAGCAACCAAAACAACTGGAGCCGCCTTCATAAAGCGCTTGAGTGTGCCAAAGAAGGGCTTCTCTTTGTGGTGGGCGTAGTGCTCATCGAGGGCCACGTCCTCGAGTTGGACCATCTTTAAACCAATAATTTTAAGACCCTTGCGTTCGAAGCGGCGGAAGATCTCCCCCACGAGACCACGTTGCAAGGCGTCGGGCTTAATAATAATTAAACTCTGCTCTTCTTTTGATTTAGGCATGGGATTAATCTAGCACACTTACCTCGAAGAAGTCAGGGGGTGAGGACTTCTACTCCTCGTTCGGTAATGGCCACCGTTTGCTCGAAGTGAGCGGCGAGAGAACCGTCGCGCGTCTTCACCGTATAGCCATCGGGCATAGTGGAGACAGTGGCTTCCCCTACCACCACCATCGGTTCAATGGCGATGACGAGCCCCGAGACTAATTTCTCCCCCTTCCCCTTCGTGCCATAATTCGGCACCTCCGGCTCCTCGTGGACGCGGAAGCCAACGCCGTGCCCGCCAAAGTCACGCACCAGATCGAAGCCTTGGGCTAAGACATAAGCTTCGATTGCGGCGCCGAGGTCGCCGAGGCGGCCGCCCGGGCGCGCGGCGGCGACGCCGCGCTTTAGAGCTTCCGCCGTCACGGTGATTAACCTTCTCGCTTCAGTACTCACCTCACCAACCGGCACGGTGAGAGCCATATCGGTGTACATCCCTTCAAATTCAAGTCCCAAATCGAGGGTGACGATGTCACCAGAAACTAAGGCCCGATCGCTCGGAATACCATGCACCACTTCTTCGTTGACCGACACGCACAGGGCGGCGGGGAAGGGGCGCCGCGCCCCGACCGGACGGTAATTAAGAAACGATGGCTTGGCGTCAATGGCAGCAATCTTCTCGCGGGCGAGGGCGTCGAGCTCGAGCGTGGTGACGCCAGGCGCCACGGCCATAGTTAATTCATTTAAAATCCGGCTTAGCTCGCGGCCACCGCGGCGCAAAATTTCGATTTCGGCTTTGGTCTTTAATTTAAACACAACACTGCTTAATCTGATCGTGGATGGCTTCGACTGTACCTTCAGCCTCAATCGAAATGAAGTCGTAATTAGGATGATGGCGATAGTAATCAACGACCGGTGCCACATCGCGGTCATACCAAGCCATCCGTTGCTTGATCCCCTCTTCGTGATCATCGTGGCGACCGCGCGCTCGTAGCCGATCGCTCACGCAACCATGCGAGGCATCGAGGAAGATAATCTTCGGTTTAGAAATTTTGAAGAAAGTGAAGGCGGTATCAAGCGCCTGCGCTTCGACGAGCGAGCGCGGCGTGCCATCGAAGATTAGATGCTCCCCACCTTCGAGTTTACCAAGCAAGAGATCCGCCCAGAGATAGACGGCGAGAAAGTCGGGCTGACGACCACCCTGCTCGTTAATCGTTTTGGCTAGTCCACCAGCGTAAGTCTGGCGATTAAGAAATTCTCGTACATGTCGGCCCGTCTCAACGTAGAAGACTTTGCCGGAATTCTCGGCTTCCAGATGTTTAATTAGAAGATTAGCCTGTGTCCCCTTGCCTGACCCAGAGCGACCAATGAAGATGAAGGTCATTTTAGAGGAGAGTGGCGATAATGATCCCTGAGATGACGAAGAGGGCGATGGCGAAGAAGAGGAGAATGTAGCTCGCCGCCGCTTCGTTGCGAATCTTGCCGCCAGAGAGCCTCATCACGAGGCCAACCATGCCCTCACGGCGCTCTTCGCGTCGGCGAAAGTCCTGATCATCTGGGTTCAAAATAATGTTTGAATCATTCATACCCATCTAATATAACACGATGTCGCTAACCCAAGCTAGGGATTAGTACTCCCGCATTGAGAGTTGACTATCGACTTGCTTGGTGAAGTCAAGCGCCACGGAAACGACAATGAGGAGAGCGGTGCCGCCGATCGCCAAGGAGCTAATACCAGTAATAGCCTGAACGAGGATCGGTAGCATCGCCACAATACCTAAGAAGAGGGCGCCCACAAGCGGCAATCGCGTGACCGTGCGGGCAAGGTGGTCAGAGGTCGGCTGGCCCGGGCGAATGCCGGGGATAAAGGCGCCACTTTTTTGCAAATTATCCGAAATGGCGGCCGGATCGAAGGTGATGGCGGAATAGAAGTAAGTGAAGAGGAAGACAAGTAAGAAGTAAGCAATGGCATAGAACCATTGATTGTTCAAAAGGACGAGCACAAAGTCAGCGATCGACCGAATAGTTACATTGCTCACTTGAGACAAGAAGTTAACGATCATTTGGGGAAAGAGAAGAATGGAAAGAGCGAAAATAATTGGCATGACGCCAGCCTGATTGAGTCGAATCGGTAAGTAGGTCGAAACTCCGCCATAGACCCTCATGCCGCGAACGCGCTTGGCATAAGTAATCGGAATCGGCCGCTCGGCTTCCGTCATAATAACCACGCCGGCGATAATGAGCACCGCGGCCACTAGATAAACGGCATAGACATGTAAGGAGGCGACATCAAAGTTTATAAGCACTTGGCTAATGCTTGCGGGAATGCCGGCGACGATACCGGCGAAGATGATGAGCGAAGTGCCGTTACCGATACCGTATTCGTTAATCAATTCGCCAATCCACATAAGGAGCACTGAGCCGGCGGCGATAACGATAATACTCACCGCCTTATCAAAGGTGGTAAGATCGCCTAAAACCCCTTGCTGTGAAAGTAAGGCCAAGAGACCAAAGCCTTGCAGACAAGCGAGCGGTACGGTGATGAATCGGGCGTACTGGGAGAACTTGCGACGACCAAGCTCGCCTGACTCCTGATAGAGCTCCTTCAATCTGGGCGACATAATCGTAAGGAGTTGCATGATAATTGTGGCCGTAATGTACGGACCGACACCGAGCATGAAGACAGAGAGATTGGACAAGCCACCACCGGAGAAGAGGTTGAGTAAATTTAAGAATTGATTATCGGCAAAGAAGCGCTGGAGAGCCAGAACATTGACGCCCGGGATAGGGATGCTCGCCCCGAGACGGAAGACGAAGAGCGCCCCGAAGACAAAGAGTATCCGCCGACGCAAGGTCGGATCGGTGATGACTAATTTAAATTTGGTGAGAAAATTTTGAAACATCTACTTAAACGTCCCGCCGGCGGCGATGATGGCCGCCTTAGCACCGGCGGAGGCGGCACAACGCTCAACGACGAGCTTCGGCAACTTGACCTCGGTGCCACCCAAGATCTTAACCCGCGCGCTCGCGCGCTTGATTAAGCTCTTCGCCGCGAGCGTCTGGGGCGACACGAGGTCACCATTACCGAAGTGCTTGGCCAAGGTAGCCAAAGAGACGACTTGCGAGTAAGGCGTCTGGGGGGCGAAGCGATAACCGCGGAGCTTCGGCAGTTTCTTAATCGTATCGCGAATCTCAGGTCGGATCCGGTGACCAGCGCGGGCGCGCTGACCCTTCGTCCCCCGACCGGCCGTCGTGCCACGTTTACCACCGCGACCAACCGTCTTCTTGTGGCGATTAGTAGTTTTTCGTTTAAGTTCGTTTAGTTGCATGGCAAGTTATTTAGACTTAAGCATCGCTAGAGCCTTCAAGGCGGCGCGGGCATTATTGATCTGGTTTTTGCTCGGCGATAAAATCTTGGCGTTAATGGCTTGGACCCCAGCGAGAGTAAGCAGGGTGCGAACGGCACTACCGGCTACGATCCCGCGGCTCGGAGCCGGGCGTAAAATGACTCGTGAACTGCCGAATTTGGCCATCACCTCATGAGGAATGGAGCGGTCTTTGGTGAGAGGAAGTGTGAGCATCCGCTTCTTGGCTTGGCGGAGACCCTTCTCAATCGCTTCCGAGATGTCGCCCGACTTACCTAAGCCGAGACCGATCCGCCCCTTGTGGTCACCGGCGGCGACCACGGCCGAGAAGCTGAAACGGCGACCCCCTTTCACCACGCGAGTGACACGGCGAACCGTAATCATCTTGTGGTCAAACTCGGGTGGGGTTGTGGGACCACCGCGGCCCGGTCGGCCGCCGCCCGATCCACCTCGGCCGCGACCGCGGCCGAAACGATTATCTCGACTGTCGCCACCGCGCGGATTTCTCGCTACCGGCGCGGGAGTTGGAGCTTCTGTTTGTGGTTTGTTTTCAGTTGATTCCATAAAAAATTAAAAAATTAGACCTCCGGTCCGCGCCCCATCGGCCAAAGCTTTGACCCGACCCGCATAGCGGTAACCACCGCGATCGAAGACGACTTGCTTCACCTTCTTCCCCAGCGCTTGCTCGGCTAAAGCAAGACCAAGGCGATGAGCTAACCCCACCTTACCGGCGAGACCGGCTTCGGCTTTCTTCCCACCTGATTTGGCCGCCTTCAACTTCTTATCGGTTAAACCAACGATTGTCTTACCGGAAGCATCATCGATAATCTGGGCATAAATTCCGCGATTGGAACGGAAGATGGAGAGTCGTGGTCGCTCGGCAGTGCCGGAAATCTTACCCCGCACTCGGCGCTTGCGAGAAGTTCTTCGTTGTAAACTGGTTTTGGTTTTAAGTTTGGGCATGGATTAAATTAGGCTACAACCTTCTTGCCTTGCTTCCTGATAACGACCTCATCGGCGTAACGCAGACCCTTCTCCTTGTAAGCATCGGGGGGTCGCACGGCGCGGATAACGGCGGCGAATTGCCCCACCACCTCGCGATCGATACCGGCAATACTCATCTGACCCTTGTCGACGGCCACTTTGAGCCCCTTAGGGATAGCGAGTACAACGGGGTGGGAGAAGCCGACGTTTAAGGTTAAATTCTCCCCTGTCACCGCCGCCTTGTAGCCGATCCCTTCGATCATCAGCTTCTTCTCAAAGCCGGTCGTGACACCAAGGATCATATTATTTAGGTGAGCCGCGTACGTCCCCCAGAGCGGACTCATCTCCGATTCGCGCTTCACCGGCGCGAGACCGATCTTGATCTCACCCCCTTCGATGGCGATAGTTAACGCCTTGGGGAAAGAGCGTTCGTTTGTTCCCTTGGGTCCCTTCACGCTAAGCAAACCGGCCTCATGAGTGACCGTTACGCCCGCGGGGATCTTAATTGTTTTTTTACCAATGCGTGACATGTTACCAAATAGTGAAGAGGGCTTCCCCGCCGACCTTGGCGGTGCGGGCTTCGTCGCCAGTCAGAATCCCCTTTGGGGTGGAGAGGATCATTTGGCCGAATCCTTGGCGGAAAGGACGAATCGACTGATTGCCGAGGTAGACGCGACGAGAGGTCTTAGACACTCGTTTCACCCCAGCAATCTTGGGCGAGCCATTGACGTAAGCGAGTTCAACTTCGAGGTACTTCTTCGTCTTCTTACCCTTTTTCGCCACCCCCTTTAAGAAACCGGTCGCGATGAGCTTCTCGGCAATCGCTAATTTAAGATTAGAGGCCGGCACCACCACCGAAGGCTTCGCCGAGAGCGCGGCGTTCTTCAGTTGGATAATAAAGTCGGCGATTGGATCAGAGTTCATAATTTAATTAACTACCAAGAAGACTTCTTAACCCCGGGGATCATACCCTCGTTGGCATACTCTCTAAAGCAGATGCGGCAGAGACCAAAATCACGCATATAAGCGCGTTTCCGACCACACCGGAAACAGCGACGGACGATCCGCGTGCTGAATTTAGGCGTTCTCTTCGCTCTGGCGATAACTGATTTTTTGGCCATAGAGAGCCCTATCCTAGCCTTTGCGGAAGGGGAAGTCAAGCGCGCGGAAGAGAGCGAGACCGCGATCACGTTTACCGGCGGTGGTGACGATCGTGATGGCGAGACCGAAGACATCCTTCAAATCTTCGTCCGAAGTTTCGGGGAAGATCGTGTGCTCGCGAATACCAACCGAGAGATTGCCTTGGTCATCGATAATCGACGATTCGAAACCACGGAAGTCGCGCATGCGCGGAACGGCAATGTTTAAGAATTTATCCAAGAAGCGTTCCATCCGCTTGCCGCGAAGAGTGACGAGGAGACCGATCGCCTCATTCTGCCGAACTTTGAAGGAGGCGATCGCCTTCTTCGCGCCGCGCGAAGCCGGCTTCTGGCCGGTGATCTTGGCGAGGCGGTCGGCAATGAGTTCTTGCTGCTTCTTGTCGCGGCGCTTACCCGTGCCGGTAGAAACGACTACCTTCACGAGCCGCGGTGCGGCCAGCGCATTCTTCTCGCCGAGCGATTTCGTCAACTCGGGTAAAATCTTTTTATATTTTTCTTTAATCGTAATCATATTTCAGAGCCACAACGGCGACAAACGCGGACCTTTGATTTACCACCTAGGCGGTAGCCTAAGCGCACGCCACGGTTACAGCGACTGCATTTAAACATAACTTTCGCGGCCGTGATAGGGTAAGCCACTTGCACCACTTGCCCCTTCTCCCCGGCCTTCTTCGGCTTGGTGCGGCGCTTAAGCAGGTTGACACCATCAATCACCAAGCGACCCTCGGTCGGCAAAACTTTCAAGATCTTGCCGGAGCGGCCCCGATCCTTACCTGCCATCACTATTACATTGTCTCCTTTCTTCAATTTCATATTTAAACAATTTCCGGCGCCAAGGACGCAATCTTCTGGAATCCGCGCTCGCCGAGCTCGCGCGGAATCGGACCGAAGATGCGACCACCAAGCGGTTCGAGCTTCTCCTTCTCGAGGAGCACGACCGCATTGTCGTCGAAGCGAATGAGGCTGCCATCATCGCGACGGTAGGGTTGGCGTTGGCGGACCACCACCGCCCGCATCACCTCCTTCTTCTTCACCGCCTTCTTCGGCTCGGCCACTTGAATCGAGAGCACCACGAGATCGCCGATCCGCGCATAACGCTTCTTCGAGCCGCCAAGCACTTTAAAGATCCGACCGATCTTGGCACCAGTGTTGTCCGCAATCTTCACAATCGAGCGAGGTTGAATCATGATAGGATTTTAAAATTCTTGTGTCGCGAATAGGGTCTCGTTTCTTGGATTCGCACCTTCTCCCCTAGTTTCGCCTCACCGGCTTCGTCATGGGCGAGGTAACGCTTGGAGCGGACGAAACGCTTACCGTATTTGGGGTGCTTGACTAAGCGAGGCACCTCAACTACCACCGTCTTCGCCATCTTGGTTGAGACGACGACGCCGTTTAAGATCCGAGGATTATTTTTAGCAATAACTTTTTCCATAATATTTTAGTGGTGACGAACGACCACCTTGGTTTTAATCGGCAACTTGGAGCCGGCCTGACGAAGGACCGACGAGGCAATTAAGGGCTCGAGGCCATCGACCTCAAAGAGGACGCGCCCGGGCCAGACTTGAAACTCGTACCCTTGCGGATCACCCTTACCCTTACCCATACCCACTTCCGCCGGCTTCGCCGTGTAAGGCTTGTCGGGGAAGATCCGGATCCAGAATTTGCCCGTCTTCTTCATCTCACGGGTGATCACCTTACGCGCCGCTTCGATCTGCTGGGAGCGAATGCGTCCGGCAGTCTCGGCCTTAAGACCATGCGAACCGAAGGAGACGTCAAGACCGCGCGTCTCTAAGCGCGCGCGTTTCGGATTGCGCCGCATGGTGTGCCATTTTCGAAATTTTACTTTCTTGGGGTAAAGCATGGTTAATTAGGAAAAGATTTGCCCGCGATAGATCCATACCTTAACCCCAATGGTACCGTAAGACAAGAGGGCCCGAGCGCGAGCGAAGTCAATGTCGGCTCGCAAAGTCTGAAGAGGCAAACGACCCTTCTTGAGCGACTCTGTCCGCGCGATGTCGGCCCCGCCTAGGCGTCCGGCGACAACGATCTTAACCCCTTGGACTTGCTTGTTGGCCATTACCTTCTCAATCGTCTGTTTTAATACCCGCTTGAAGGGCATCCGCTTCTCCAGACCTTCCACCACCATACCGGCGGCGATGGCGGCATGCGACTCGGGCTGACGCACCTCTTCAATATCGAGCTTAAACTCCTTGGGTAAGGCCACCTTGTGCTTCTTCAACAGTGCGAGGATCTCATTCTTAACCTTGGTCGCCCCTTCGCCACTGCGGCCAATCACAAGACCGGGGCGAGCCGTCTTCACAATCACGCGGTAGAGGTTGGGACCACGCTCGATCTCTACTTGATCAACAGACATACCGCGCAAACGCTTCTCCAAGAATTCGCGAATTAAAATGTCGCTTCGAAGATACTCTTGGTAGGAACCGCGGCCACCGGTGGCCGTCTTGTCTTGCCGACCGGGCAGGCTAAACCAACGCGATTTCCAATCACGGATCAAGCCAAGTCGATGAGAATATGGATGGACGGAGTGAGACATATAATTAGCTTGTGACTGGTAGCTTCTTAGCTTTTAGCTTAACAGGGGAAGCGGGTTTTTTAATTTTAGCTTTTGAAACAATTGGGCCGAGCTCCACCACCACGTGGGAGGTGCGCTTCTTCAAGGGGAAGGCGGTGCCGCGCGCCCCGGCGCGGAAGCGCTTGTACACTACTCCTTTGTCGACACTAATCGCCTTCACCACGAGCTCGACGCCGGGGTTGGCTTGACGCGCATTCGCTTCAGCCGAACGGATGAGCTTGGCCAAGGGAGCGCTCACGCGCTTGGTGAGAAACTGGAGTCGGCGCAACGCCTCCTCCACCTTCTCCCCCCGCACCAAATCGGCCACAAGCCTAACCTTGCGCGGTGACTGCCGATAGTTGGTGAGTTGCGCTTTCATAAATTAATTACTTCTTACCAGCGGGAGCGGCGGCTTTAGCGCCGGCCGCCGCGACTGGCGCCTTAGCGGCTTGGGCGGCGGCAATTTCGGCCTCCTTGGCCTTCTGCTCTTGCTCCTTCTGCATCTTACCACCATGGCGGACGAACTTACGCGTGGGCGAGAACTCCCCTAAACGGTGGCCGACCATCTCTTCCGTTACCAAGACCTCAAGATGCTGGCGGCCGTTATGGACGCCGAAGGTGAAGCCGACCATCTCGGGGCTGATCTGGCAGGCTCGCGCCCACGTCTTAACCACCCCAGCTTCGGCCGGTTTCTTACCGCTTATTTTCTTCAATAATCTCTGGTCCAGGTAAGGACCTTTCTTTAATGAACGCGTCATAAGATGTAGACATAAATGCTAGCAGAAGACGCGTCTCGGTGTCAAACTTGCTTAGCGACTAAGGACTTGGCGGAGACTTTGGAGGATCGAGTTAATGGCGGAGATGGCGCTCGCGATCTGAGCTTCGGACGGAGCGGCACTAAGCGGCGCCGGGCAGGCGGGTAGAGAACGGGCTGTGCCCGGCGTAGAAAGAATCTCGCCGGCCTTCGTCACATCAGCTTGATTGAAGACGCCGTCACGGTTAATGTCGGTCTTATAGAGTGGTTGAGCGGCGCCTTCGGCTGTGCCAACCAAAGCGTTGAGACGACCAAGGTCAGCATTCAAGAACCAGCCATTCCCATCCACATCACCGGGCAAGAAGCCGAGACAGATAGAAGATTTAGAAGGCAGATGATTGATGCGAATCCGTTCGCCGGGTAGTAAGTTGCGAGACAACGAAGCAACAGCTTGATTCGTCCTCATCCCTTGTCGATCGGGAGCAAGATAAACTGAAGCAGAAAGAGCACTAGCAGAATTAGTACTAGAAACTGAGAAGTCAGAGCTATTTAAGTTATCCAACATCTCAGAGAGAACCAAGGTCACATTCCTAAAATCAGAACTGGTCCCGCTAGTATCTCGCGCATCCACCGCTCCATTCGGTGGGTAAGAAGAAGTGATGGTGGGGATGGAAACGGAAGCATCGGTAATAGGGATTATTGCTGAACTAACAGCAGAACCACCCCGACAGTCATACACATTAGCTCTTACAGTGTAATTACCCGATTTGGACCAAGAGTGAGTGACCGAGAAATTATTGTTGGGCAAATTTGATGGACAGGCGGAGGCGGTGGCGGTTCCATCACCGAAATCTACACCCCAAGATAAATTGTCCCCATCCGGATCAGTGGCATTCCATTCTAATCTGACCGGTTGACCAATCGTAGCGCCAGTTGGTAAGGTTCCAGAAGTAATCCGTGGCAACCCATTGTTGCCAGAACCACCACCCACCACCACCGAGAGGCTCGTGCGGGCGGATTGGCCGGAATTATCGGTGACGGTGAAGGTTGGGTAATACGTGCCGACGCTAGAGTAAGTGTGCGAGAAGGTGGCCGTTTGTTGAACGGCGCCCGAAGTACCGGCGGTAGCCTCATCTCCCCAAGCCACGGAGTAACTTAAGGAGCTTCCGCCAGCTGGCGGATCCGGATCGGTCGCCGTTACGCTCCAAGTACCACTCTGGCCAGCACTTAACGTTATTGGTCCCGAAACGCCAGAGATCGACGGTGGGCGGTTGGTGATAGTGCCGGAAGAGATAATTTGGAACTTAACTTCATTGCAAGATTTTTCGCGAGAAGCCGTATTATACAAACAAAGTTGCAAATAATGAGTTTTGTCTTGGGTGTTTTCGTTAATATTATAAGGAGTCCAAGCATAAGTACGTGGATTCCCTTCTGGAATATCGCCGATATGAGTATCTAAGATGGTTTTGGTCTTTAAAACATCACCCGGCTGGAGATAGATAGCGAAACGCCAATTCGTCGGATCAGTAGGGCGATTGGTAATTGAGAAATTAATATTGTAGTTACTCCCCTCCTTAACCTCCTCGGCGTAACTTGGTGATGAGATGGTGATTGACGGGAGAGTGGCCTGGCCTTGGGCATTCTTTATCCCGATAACAAATTGATTAACTAATAGATTTTGTTGTTGGCTTAATGCTGGCAATATCTCGAGGTACTTATTTATTGTTGGATCTTGGGGGTTAGTCTTAACTAGATTAACTAATTGGGTCGATATCCCATTCAAAAATGCCCCAAGTTGCTGAAAAACTATGGGGTAAGCGGCAAGGCCGTCTATTGTAGTCTGCGCATTGGTGGCCACCGGCGCGAAGACGAAGGCGAGCGCCAGCGCGCCAACTGTCAGGAATTTACTTATTTTCATTATTTTTTTCTTAAGATTAATAAAAACTACTTAAGCTAACGAAGCTACTTACTATGTCCTAACTAGCCTTAATTATCGCATTAAACAAACAAAAAAACAGCCACGTTATCCACGTCGCTGATTTTCCAAGGGTCACCCTTGTAGTTTTTAAATGTGGTGTAATTTTACTTTTTAACCCGGCGGGAGACGACGAAGACGTTTGAATACTTCTTGGCACGGCGGGTCTTGCGACCGCCGGTAATCTTGCCCCACATCGTCTTGGGGCGGCGGGTACCGCGGCCTTGAGCGCCTTCACCACCACCGTAAGGGTGATCCACCGGATTCATGGCGCTACCGCGCACCGTCGGCCGAATGCCGAGCCAGCGTGAGCGCCCAGCCTTACCTAAGGAAACGAGCTTCTGCTCATCGTTTGAGACGGTGCCAATGGAGGCCCAAGCCTTCTCATTCACTTGGCGCACCTCGGATGAGGGTAGGCGCAGGCTCGTGTAGCCAGCGTCGTTAGAGAGCACCTGGGCGAAGGAGCCGGCCGAGCGCACGAGCTTGGCTCCGCCCTTCGGCTCGATCTCGATATTATAGACGAAGGTACCAACGGGGATCTTCTGCAAAGGTAAGCGATTGCCCGGCGTGAGAGTGGCGGTATCACTCGTCAGCACTTCGTCTCCCACCTTGAGAGTCTTGGGTAAGAGCATGTAGCGGCGCGCGCCGTCGCGGTAGAGGATAAGGCCAATGAAGCCGGTGCGATTAGGATCGTACTCGATCGATTCGATTCGGCCCGGCACACCAATTTTGTCGTATTTAAAGTCAACGTCACGAAAGCGGCGCTTGTGACCGCCACCCTTGTGGCGCACGGTGATGCGGCCGGCACTATTACGCCCCACATGGCGCTGGCCACCTTGGACGAGGGGCTTGAAAGGCTCACTCTTAGTTAAGAGTTCGCGATAATTGAGACCAGTAGTTCCTCGGCGGCTCGGAGTTGTAGGGCGATAGCTTTTCATCTTACTTTATTTATTTCAAATCAATCTTCTCCCCCGCTTTCAAGTAGACGAGGGTTTTCTTCATCCCCGGTTTGAAGGCCGGATGACCACGGTAAAGCACTTTCTTCTTAGGTACATTAATGATTCGCACTTTTGTCGCCTTCACCTTGTAGTCGCGGAGAATGAACTCCTTCACGTTGAGCTTATTCGCGCCGGCCGGCACTTCAAAGGTGTAGACTGGCGTCTTGGCTGATTGGGCGGCGGCCGCCTTCTCCGTTTGATGAGGGGTAAGTTTAATCATGTTATTTATGGCGCGTCTCCAAAGCTTTAAGACTAGCTTCCGGATCAACTAAGACTAAGTGCTGATAGCTCATGAGGTCAAGAGGGTTCAAATTTCTTACCTCCTCCACTCGCACCGCGGCCAAATTGCGGAAACTGCGCGTGAGCGCCTCATCGCGGTGCGGCAAAGCGATGATCGCCCTGTTACCAGAACGGTAAGCGAGCTTATTAAAACCCTTGAGCTCGGCTAGATTCTTCAGCACCCCTTGGGCTAATTTAGTTTTCGGCGTTTCGAGCTTCAAGCCTTCGAGCCAGAGGAGATCTCCCTCGCGTTGCTTCGAAGCGAGGACGGTCCAGAGAGCCTTGGTTCGCATCTTCTTATTGATCTTCTGCGTATAGTCGCGATCATTTCTCGGACCATGAGTTACCCCGCCCTTGCGCCAGATCGGCGAACGAGTTGAGCCATGCCGCGCGCGGCCCGTCCCCTTCTGCCGCCAAGGCTTCTTGCCGCCACCCGAGACCTCGCCTCGCGTCTTAGCGTGAGCGAGGCCTAAGCGTTGGTTCGATTGCATCGAGACCACCACTTGATGGACGAGATCGGCATTCCAAGGCAGGTCAAAAGACTTGGGGAGATCAACTTCCCCCGCCGCCTTACCCTTTTGATTATAGACCTTAGTTTTCATATTTAAGTTCGAGTTTGGTGCCGCGGCGACCGGGGATGGCGCCCGAGACGAGGATCTGGTCGGAACCGGTATCCACGGCCATCACCTTGAGATTGCTCACCGTGATTCGGTCGCCACCCATGCGGCCACCCATGCGAATACCCTTAGCCACCCGGCCGCCGGCGCGCGGGCCGCCGCCAATGGCGCCCGGCTCGCGCTCGGAATGCTTCTGGCCGTGCGAGCG
>ERZ1292623.1045-Hain-H51-01um-R1-1045-length-27637-cov-45_pt1 | contig 13969 bp, 12 predicted proteins | sample MGYA00564398_ERZ1292623 | MGnify/ENA primary metagenome ERZ1292623 (study PRJEB36523, sample SAMEA6512633) | groundwater metagenome | collected 2019-01-07 | study: AquaDiva: Metagenomics assemblies of 32 groundwater samples
CAAGCAGGGGGTGGCGGTGAATCCGGCGGGGTATTTGCAGAACGGGCGGAATTGATTTCCACCGCACGCACTTCAAGTCGTCACCTTTTTCCTCCATAATCCTGCGCTTTCATCAGGCGCGCCGTGACGGCGCGCCAGGATTCGTTCATGTTCGTCAACTTGCTTACCAAGATCTTCGGCAGCCGCAACAGCCGGCTCATCAAACGCCTCAGCCATGACGTGGCGCGGATCAACGCGCTTGAACCAGAGCTGCGCGCGCTTAGCGATGAGCAGCTGAGCGCCAAGACCGCCGAGTTCCGGGCACGTCTGGCCCAAGGCGCCACGCTGGACGATCTGCTGCACGAGGCATTTGCGGTGGTGCGTGAGTCCTCGCGCCGGGTACTGGGGATGCGTCACTTCGACGTGCAACTGGTCGGCGGCATGGTGCTGAACCAGGGCAAGATCGCCGAGATGCGCACCGGCGAGGGCAAGACGCTGGTGGCGACCCTGGCCACCTACCTGAATGCGTTGCCCGGCCTGGGCGTGCACGTGGTGACGGTCAATGACTATCTGGCCCGGCGCGATTCCGAATGGATGGGCAAGATCTACCGTTTTCTCGGCATGACGGTCGGTGTGGTGGTGTCCGACCAGACCCAGGACGAGAAGCGCGCGGCCTATGTCGCCGATATCACCTATGGCACCAATAACGAATTTGGATTCGACTACCTGCGCGACAACATGGCGTTTCGTGCCGACGAGCGCGTTCAGCGCAAGCTGAACTTTGCCATCGTTGACGAGGTGGACTCGATCCTGGTCGACGAAGCCCGCACACCGTTGATCATCTCCGGACCGACGGAAGAGAGTACGGATCTCTACGTCAAGATTAACACCGTCATCCCAAAGCTTGTCCGCCAAAAAATCGAAGATGGGCCTGGCGACTACAGCGTGGACGAGAAGACCCGCCAGGCATTTCTAACCGAGGCCGGGCACGAAAAGGTCGAGGCCCTACTGGCCAAAGACGGCCTGTTGCCAGAGGGTCCCAGCCTTTACGATGTCTCCAGCCTGTCCCTGATGCATCACCTCAACGCGGCGCTGCGCGCGCACGCGCTCTTCCGGCGCGAGGTGGACTACATCGTCCGCGACGGCGAGATCGTCATCATTGACGAATTCACCGGGCGCATGATGACCGGCCGGCGCTGGTCCGAGGGCCTGCACCAGGCCATCGAAGCCAAGGAAGGGGTGGAGATCCAGCGGGAAAACCAGACGCTCGCGACCATCACCCTGCAGAACCTGTTCCGCCTGTACCGCAAGTTGTCCGGCATGACCGGTACCGCCGATACCGAGGCGGCCGAGTTCCAGCAGATTTACGGCCTGGAGGTGGTGGTGATTCCAACTCACCAGCAGATGATCCGGCTCGATCACGGCGATCAGGTGTATCGCACCCTGAACGAAAAACACGCGGCCATTGTCACCGACCTCAAGGACTGTCACCGGCGTGGTCAGCCGGCCCTGGTGGGCACGATCTCGATCGAATCGTCAGAGTTGTTGTCGCAGTGGCTGGACCGGGAAAAGATCCCCCACCAGGTTCTGAATGCCAAGCACCACGAAAAAGAGGCGTTGATCGTGGCCCAGGCCGGACGCCCGGGCACGGTGACCATCGCCACCAACATGGCCGGCCGCGGCACGGACATCGTGCTCGGCGGTAACCTGGAAATGGAACTGTCCGCCCTCGGCGATGACGCGGCTCGTCGTACAGCCGCCACGACTGAATGGCAGAAGCGGCACAATGCCGTGCTGGCCGCTGGCGGCCTGCACGTGGTGGGCACCGAACGCCACGATTCCCGACGTATCGACAACCAGTTGCGTGGCCGCTCCGGCCGCCAGGGCGACCCGGGTTCGTCGCGTTTCTATCTGTCGCTGGAAGACAACCTGTTGCGCATCTTCGGATCGCAACGCATCGCCGGGCTCATGCAGCGTCTGGGCATGCAGGAGGGGGAGGCCATCGAACACCCGTGGGTGTCTAAGGCGATCGAGAATGCCCAGCGCAAGGTCGAAGGCCGTAACTTCGACATTCGCAAGCAGCTGCTTGAGTACGATGATGTCGCCAACGATCAGCGCAAGGTCGTCTACGAGCAACGCAACCGGCTGATGGACGTTGACGACATCTCGGAGAGCATTGCCGCTATTCGTCATGACGTTGTCACCACAGTTATCAGCCAATACATCCCGCCGGAAAGTCTGGAAGAACAGTGGGACGTGGCCGGCCTGGCGGCTCACCTCGATCGCGACTTCGGCATCGATCTGCCGCTCGCCCAATGGCTGGAGCCCGACGACAATCTGGATGAACAGAAACTGCGCGATCGTGTTCTTCAGGCCTTCGCCGATCGACATGCCGAGAAACAGGAGACGGTCGGGGCGGAGGTCATGCGCCATCTGGAAAAGGCCGTCATGCTGCAGGTCCTCGACCAGGAATGGAAGGACCACCTGGCGGCCATGGACTACCTGCGCCAGGGCATCCACCTGCGCGGTTACGCCCAGAAGAATCCGAAGGAAGAATACAAGCGCGAGGCCTTTGAGCTGTTCTCCTCCATGCTGGATCGCATTAAGCACGAGGTGATTACGCTGCTAGCCAGACTACAGATCGATCGTGCCGCTTCGGAGGTGGAGGCGCTGGAACGACAACAGCATGCCCCGCGCGACATGCAGTTCATCCATCCGTCCGCTGAGCCGGCGGTGGAGGCCGAGGATGGCGGGGACGTCGCGGTCGAGGCCCAGCGCCCGCAGGTGCGCACACAACCCAAGGTTGGCCGCAACCAGCTCTGTCCCTGTGGCAGCGGCAAGAAGTACAAACACTGCCACGGTCAACTCGCCTAGTCGTACTCCCGGCACGCGCGGGTTTGGGATTTCAGATCGAACTGCCATAATCCCGGACCCGAAATCCGGAATCCGCCTCATGGCCGTCGGCCTGACTGGTTTACCTGCTCTTCTTTCCGTGCCCGGCATCCGCCTGGGCACCGCGCGTGCCGCGATCAGGAAGAAGGACCGCCGCGATCTCGTTGTCATCGCCTGCGCACCGGGGACACAGGCGGCGGCCGTTTTTACGCGCAACCGTTTCTGTGCGGCGCCGGTGATCATCGCCCGTGAGCACCTGACCGCCACCCCGCCGCGCGCACTGCTGATCAACACCGGCTATGCCAACGCCGGCACCGGCGACCCGGGCCTGATGGACGCCCGGCGTTGCTGTGAGGCGCTGGCCGGCCGCCTGGGCTGTCAGGCGGCCGAAGTGCTGCCGTTTTCCACAGGCGTGATCGGCGAGCGTTTCCCGCTTGATCGCATCATTGCCGGTCTGCCGGCGGCCATCGCCAACCTGTCGGACGACGGCTGGGCGGAGGCGGCGCACGGGATCATGACCACCGACACGGTGGCGAAAGGGATGTCGCGACAGGTGCTTGTCGATGGCCGCACGGTGACGATAACCGGTATTGCCAAGGGGTCCGGCATGATTCGACCGGATATGGCGACCATGCTGGTTTTTATCGCCACGGATGCCGCTATCGCGCAGCCGGTCCTGAATACCCTGCTGCGTGAAGCCTCCGACCGATCGTTCCACTGCATCACCGTCGACGGTGACACCTCGACCAATGATGCCTGCGTGCTGCTGGCGAGCGGGCGTGCCGGCCATAAGCTCATCGGCGCCGCGGGCGATCCTGGCTACGAGGTTCTGCGGGTGGTGGTGAGCGATCTGTGTCGCGAGCTCGCGCAGATGATCGTGCGCGATGGCGAGGGCGCCAGCAAGTTCATGACCATTACCGTCACCGGCGCTGACAGCGAGGCCGATGCCCGGGAGGTTGCCTTTACGGTTGCCCACTCACCGCTGGTCAAGACCGCCTTCTTTGCCTCGGACCCGAACTGGGGCCGCATCCTGGCGGCCATCGGCCGCGCACCGATCCGTCATCTCGACGTTGCCCGTGTCAGTGTTCGTCTAAATGACGTGAGCGTCGTATCCCGGGGCGCACTCGACCCGACCTATCGCGAGGAACGGGGGGCGGCGGTCATGCGCGAGCCGGAAATCACCGTGCACATCGATCTTGGCGGCGGGTCGCATGCCGCCACCGTTTGGACCTCGGATCTCTCGCACGATTACGTGCGCATCAATGCCGAGTACCGCAGCTGAGCCCAGCCACGACATCGTCGGCCTTCTCGAGCGCGGGGCGACAGTTTTTATGACGTGTTGGTTGTCTCAACCGGCCTTACCGGCGATCTCAAGGTAATGCCGGTGCTGTTGCTGGACGGAATCCTCGAGTTGGGTGAGGTCGGCGTCGTTATGCAGTATGTCGTGAGCGGCCGCCAGGCGTGACTGGCGATCCAGCTGTGTCTGCATGATGTGGCGGATTGCGTCGACGGGTAAGGCGCTGCGCGCCTGGGTGCGGCGAATCTGCTCCTGCTCGTCCGTGTCGACCACCAGTATCCGGTCGACCAGATCGGTAAACCCGGCTTCGATCAGCAAGGGCACGACGATCACCACGTAGGGATATGTCACGCGACCGATGGCCTGTACGACCTCGGCGCGAATCAGCGGATGCAGGATCGCCTCCAGCCGCCGGCGATCGGCCGGATGGCTGAAGACGTGTTCGCGCAGGGCCTGACGGTCTAGTTCACCGCTGCGACCCAGGTATCCATCCCCGAAGGTCGCGACGATTTGCCGGTATCCCCGGGCGTTTTGTTGCGTGAGTTCGTGCGATATCGCGTCGGTGTCGATCACCGGGACGCCGAGCCTGGCGAACAGGGCGGCCACGGTGGACTTGCCGCTGCCGATACCGCCGGTGAGACCGATGCGCAGCATCGCCGCGTCGCCTTACCCCAGCCGGGCGAAGCGCAAATAGGCCTGGGTAATCTGCGGTCCCCACATCATCGCCACCCAACCGGCGGCGCACAGGAACGGGCCAAACGGAATCGGCAGGCGACGATCGCGGCCGCGTCCCAGGATCATCAGCAGGCCGGTGACGGCGCCGATCAGGGAGGCGGCCAGAATAATGAATGGCAGTTGCTGCCAGCCGAGCCAGGCGCCGATGGCGGCAAACAATTTGAAATCGCCATAGCCCATACCCTCCTTGCCGGTCACCAGGCGGAAGCCGTGAAAGACCAGCCACAGCGACAGGTAGCCGGCCACTGCCCCGATAATGGCCTGACTCACGGGCACGAAGATGCCGGACAGATTGACCAGCAGGCCGAGCCAGAGCAACGGCAGGGTCAGATTGTCGGGCAGGTACTGGGTCTCCAGGTCGACAAAGGCCAGCGCAACCAGGGTCCAGGTAAACAACAGCGCGGCCAGTGCCGCCGGTCCGAACCCGAGTCGCCAGGCCACGAGGAAGGAGAGCAGGCCGGTCAGCGCCTCGACCGCCGGGTAACGCCAGCGAATCGGTTGGGCGCAGTTTGAACACTTCCCGCGCAGCCACAGATAACTCAGGAGCGGGATGTTCTCGATGGCGCGAATGGCGTGTCCGCAGTGCGGGCAGCGGGAACGGGGCCGGACCAGTGAGTAAGGCTCCTCGCCAGCGGCGGCCGGCGTGCCGGCGAGTTCGGCACACTGGCGGCGCCACTGGCGCTCGAGCATGACCGGCAGGCGGTGGACGACGACATTGAGGAAGCTGCCGATCACGAGACCGAACAGCGCGGCCACCGCGCCGAACAGCAGCGGTTGCGTGGACAGCAGGTGAAGTCCTTCGTTGATCATCGACCGGCCGGCACGGCAGGCGGCAACGCGGGGGCGTGGCGGTGAATCAGACTGCCGCGGCCAGCTTGAAGATCGGCAGGTACATGGCAATGACCAGTCCGCCGATGACCACGCCGAGGAAGGCCATGATGATGGGTTCGAGCAGACTGGACAGGCCGGCCACGGCGTCGTCGACCTCGCGTTCGTAGAAATCCGCGACCTTGCCGAGCATCTTGTCGAGTTCGCCCGATTCCTCGCCAATGGCCACCATCTGGATGACCATGTTCGGGAACAAGCCGGTGGTGTTCATAGCCGCCTGCAACTGCATGCCGGTGCTGACGTCGGCCTTGACCTGTATCGTGCCCTCGTAATAGACCCGGTTGCCGGAGGCGCCGGCCACCGAGTCGAGTGCCTCGACCAGCGGGACACCGGCGGCAAACATGGTCGCCAGCGTGCGGCAGAAGCGGGCGATGGTGGCTTTTTTGACGATCTCGCCGATTATCGGCGCCTTGAGCAGGAGCCGGTCGACGGTGTGTTGCATCTTGGCACTGCGCTTGTAGACGTAGCCGATGCCCATGACGGGGCCGACTGTGCCGGCAATCATGAGGTACCAATAGTCGCGGAAGGTGTGCGAAAGATTCATCACCATCTGGGTGAAGGCCGGCAAATCAGCTCCGAAGCCTTTGAACAGGCTCTCGAACTGGGGAATCACGAATATCATCAGGATGGCGGTGATGATAAAGGCCACCACGATGACGGCGGTCGGATAGAACAGGGCCGATTTGATCTTGCCCTTGATTGCCTCCATCTTCTCCTTGTAGGTGGCGATCTTGTCCAGGATGCTATCGAGAATACCGGCCTGTTCGCCCGCCTGTACCAGGTTACAGAAGAGCGCATCGAAGTAGAGCGGAAACTTGCCGAGCGCGGCGGTGAGATTGGTGCCCGACTCGACATCGGTTTTGATCGCCATGATCAATTCCTGCATGCTCGGGTTTTCATGACCGCGGCCGACGATATCGAAGGATTGGGCCACCGGGATTCCTGCTTCCATCATGGTCGCCAGTTGGCGGGCGAAGATGGCGATGTCTTTGGGTGCGATCTTCTTCTTGAACTTGAAAAGTTCACCACGTCGTTTGGCGACCTTGACGGGACGGATGCCCTGACGACGCAGCAGGGAGTTGACGAAGGCCACGCCCGAGGCCGACATCTCGCCCTTGACCTTTTTTCCCTGCTTGTCGACTCCTTCCCAGGTATAGAGGTCCAGCGCCTTGACGACGGGTTTTTGCGTTTTGGTTGCGGCGGCAGCTTGAGCCATGGCGTGAGCGGGTGGTAATCCTTCCGGTGATGGTCGTGTGTGAGGGGCTTAAATATCCGTAACGGCCTCAATCTCGGCCAGGCTGGTGACGCCATCCTTGACCTTTTTGAGCCCCGAGATGCGCAGATCGGCAATGCCCTCAGCCAGCGCCTGTTTTTCGATATCGAGCTGGTTGCCGCCGCGCATGATGATCTCTCCCGTTTTCTCCGATACCGGCATGACCTGGTAGATACCCACGCGCCCCTTGTAGCCGTTGGTGCAGGCTTCGCAACCCACCGGCTCATACACCTGGAAGGTGCCGATCTCGGATTGTTTGTAGCCGGCCTTGAGCAGGGCCTCCTTCGGAAGATTGACCGGCCGTTTGCAGTTGGAGCACAGTCGCCGGCCCAGACGCTGGGCGATGATGAGGTGCACGGACGAGGCGATGTTGAACGGTGGAACGCCCATGTTGACCATGCGCGTCAGTGTCGCCGGGGCATCGTTGGTGTGCAGGGTGGACAGCACCAAGTGGCCGGTCTGGGCGGCCTTGATGGCGATCTCGGCGGTTTCGAGATCGCGGATTTCGCCGACCATGATTATGTCCGGATCCTGACGCAGGAAGGCACGCAGCGCCAGGGAGAAGGTCAGCCCGGCCTTTTCATTCATGTTGACCTGGTTGATGCCGCTCAGGTTGATTTCCACCGGGTCTTCGGCGGTGGAGATATTGGTGTCCGTTGTATTAAGGATATTGAGCGCGGTATAAAGCGTAACCGTCTTACCGCTGCCGGTCGGGCCGGTGACCAGTACCATGCCCTGGGGACGGGCGATGGCCTCCAGGAAATGGGCCTTCTGGACCTCCTCGAATCCGAGCTTCTCGACACCGAGCGTGGCCGAGCTTGGATCGAGGATACGCATGACCACCTTTTCGCCCCACAAGGTGGGGAGGGTGCTCACGCGAAAATCGATGGAGCGGTTCTTGGAAATGCGCATCTTGATGCGCCCGTCCTGCGGGACGCGGCGCTCGGCGATGTCCAGCCTGGATAGAATCTTGATGCGCGCCGAGATACGCGGCGCCAGCTGCAGGGGAGGTTTGGCAATCTCGTGGAGTATTCCGTCTATGCGCAGCCGGACGCGATAATCCTTTTCATAGGGCTCGATGTGAATATCCGAGGCGCCTTTGTTGATGGCGTCCATGAGGATCTTGTTCACAAACTTGACGATGGGCGCCTCATTGACGCCTTCTTCGCCTCCGGCCGCTGCCGCGGCGGCGACGGCATCGTCGTCGTCCGAGATCAGGTCCAGGTTGTCGAGCCCGTCTTCGGAGGACAGATTCTTGAAGGTGGTATCCTGGGACTCAAGCATCTTCTCGATGGCGGTGCTGAGCTTGTCGTGCTCAACGAGGATCGGTTCAGTGGTGAGTCCGGTGCTGAACTTGATCTCGTCGAGCGCTGGCAGAACGGTCGGATCCGAGACCGCTACGTACAGACGACTGCCCCGCTTGAAGAGCGGCAGCACCTGATGGCGTCGGATGATCTTCTCGTCCACCAGTTTGGACGGAGCGACGTCGAAGTCCAGCGAATTGATCTCGAAGAGAGGGACTCCGAATTCCTCCGAGGCGGCGCGGGCAATTGCCTTGCCGTCCATCTTTTTGCTCTCGACCAACCGGCTCACAAACGAAGTTTTCTGGGACAACGCCTCAGCGTTAATGCGTTCAGCATCGGCTGAAGAGAGCAGATTGTCGCGAACCAGTCGAGCGGCGAGACCGCCCAGATTGGAGGAGGTGCTTGGGATAGCCATCAAAGTAGTTATAGATGATTGAGGGTGCGAGACCCTCTTTTTGCCCTGAGCTTTAGATACTGGTAGTCCAAAGATACACGGTTTTGCCAGAATTTCCTGCGAGCGACAATGCGTGTAGCGTATTTAGACCCACTCCCTGTATAGCGTCGGTCGTGGTGGCTACCCCTTCCATCAGGGCGTTCCAGCCTAAATCAACGCTTTTCTTGATCCCCGACAAAGTGAGCTTTACGGGTGGATGGTATGTAACGCGTAGTGAGCTTGCCATTCACTTTTGACTAATTTAGAATTATTCTAAATCGATCACTCGATTTATTATTATTCATTTAATTCAATAGTTTGAATACAGGAGACCATTGTCATGTTGAAACTGAAAGGATCCAAGACCGAAGAGAATCTCAAGGCTGCCTTTGCGGGCGAGTCGCAGGCAAACCGCCGCTATCTGTATTTTGCCAGCAAGGCCGACGTCGAGGGCTACAACGATGTGTCCACCGTGTTTCGTTCCACGGCGGAAGGCGAGACCGGCCACGCCCACGGCCACCTCGAATACCTCGAGCAGTGCGGGGATCCGGCCACCGGTATGCCGTTCGGCGGCACCGCCGACAACCTGAAGACCGCGATCGCCGGTGAGACCCATGAGTACACCGATATGTACCCGGGCATGGCCAAGGCCGCCCGGAGCGAGGGTTTCAGCGAGATCGCTGACTGGTTCGAGACGCTGGCCAAGGCCGAGCGCTCGCATGCCAACCGTTTCCAGAAGGCGCTCGACACCCTCGGAAAGTAATCAGTCTGTTCGGAAAGTGATGCACCGCGGGGCCGGTGGTACCGGCCCCGCTGTTTTCCGAGTCCTGTGAAGCAAGCTGTCGGGTGCATGTCGACAGGTTGCTTCACCGTTACTCTGCTTTTTTGTCGAAGGAGTCCAGTGTGGGAAAACCAACCGGTGGCGCGCGCGAAGGCTCAACCGAGACTGAGCGTATGGCAGGACGAACGAGCGAAGCGAGTAGGGCTTCCGTCCCGTCTCGTGCCCCTCGCCTCAGTCCAGTCGGCGAAGGCAATCTTGAGGCGCCGACCCGCCATGCGCTTGATTGGCGCAATCCGTCTTTCTACGATGACGAATCGCTGCTCAAGGAGCTGGAGCGCGTCTTCGACATCTGTCACGGCTGCCGCCGTTGCGTCAGTCTTTGCCAGTCTTTCCCGACGCTGTTCGACCTGGTGGACGAGTCCCCGACCCTGGAGGTCGACGGCATAAAGAAGGAAGACTACGGGAAGGTCGTTGACCACTGTTATCTTTGCGATCTCTGTTACATGACCAAGTGTCCGTACGTGCCTCCACACGAATGGAACGTGGATTTCCCGCACCTCATGTTGCGCGCCAAGGCCGTGAAGTTCCGCAAAGGCGAAGTGAAAACGCGCGACCGGATCCTGACCAGCACCGACGCGGTTGGCAGGCTCGCCGGTATTCCAGTGGTGGTGCAGGCGGTGAATGCCGCCAACCGGTCGCCAGTATTCCGCAAGGTTCTTGATACCGCGCTGGGTGTACATCCCGGCGCGCTCTTGCCCGAGTACCACAGCCGACCCTACCGCAAACGGTACGATCCTGGCGCGGCGGCAGGTACCGCCAGTCCAACCGCCTCTACCCAGGGCCGCGTGGCGCTGTTTGCCACCTGCTACGGGAACTACAACGAACCGATGGTGAACGAGGACCTGGTGGCCGTGTTTCGTCATAACGGCATCCCCGTGACCCTGGCAGAGAAAGAACGGTGTTGCGGCATGCCCAAGCTCGAACTTGGCGATCTGGAGGCGGTGGAACGCGCCAAGAACGCCAATATCCCGGTATTGGCGAAACTGGTCGACGCCGGCTGGGATATCGTCGCGCCGGTGCCGTCCTGTGCGCTCATGTTCAAACAGGAGCTGCCGCTGATGTTCCCCGACGACCCGGATGTGCTGAAGGTGAAGGCCGCCATGTACGACCCGTTCGAATACCTGGCATTGCGGCACAAGGAAGGCAAGCTGAATACCAATTTCAGCAAATCGCTTGGCAAGATTGCGTATCACGTATCCTGCCATCTGCGTGTGCAGAACATCGGGCCCAAGACCCGCGAAATCCTGTCCCTGGTGCCGGACACAACCATTGAAACCATCGAGCGTTGTTCGGGGCATGACGGTACTTATGCCGTCAAGAGCGAGTTCCACGAGACCTCGATGAAGATCTGCCGCCCGGTGGTGGACCGTGTGAAGGCCGCGGACTGCGATCACTACGGCAGCGACTGCCCCATGGCCGGTCACCAGATCGAGAACGGCCTCAAGAATGGCAAGCGGCCGGAACATCCGATGTCGCTGCTCCGCACCGCCTACGGAATCTGATTCATTCAGCTGACCAGGGGAGAACATGGCTAACGAGGGCTACCACGAAACCAGCCTGCGCGAGGAAACGCGCGATATGCATCGCGCCATTGTTTCCCTGATGGAAGAACTGGAGGCGGTGGATTGGTACAACCAGCGTGTAGACGCCTGCCGGGACGAGGACTTGCGCGCGATTCTGATACACAACCGCGATGAGGAAAAGGAGCACGCCGCCATGATGCTCGAATGGATTCGCCGCCGCGATCCTGTTTTCGACAAGGAGCTGCGCGATTATCTTTTCACGAGCAAGCCGATCGCCAAGATCGAGAGCCACCACAAACCCTGAAGACGGCCGCGCGTCCGCCCGCAGCAGGCGCTATTGAAATTGAAGGTGAACCCATGACGACAGGAATTGCCCCCATGCAGAAACTTGCCCATAGTGACTTGCTGACCCTCGAACAGTACGCCAAGGCGCGGAACGATTTCCGCGCCCGCGTGATGGCCCACAAGAAAGACCGCCAGGTAGCGGTTGGCCCCAGTGCCACCCTCTATTTCGAAGACCGGGTTACCATGCAATACCAGATACAGGAGATGCTGCGCGCAGAGCGGATCTTCGAGGAGCAGGGCATCCAGGATGAGCTGGATGTCTACAATCCGATGATCCCGGACGGCGGCAACTGGAAGGCCACGTTCATGATCGAGATCCCGGAGGTGGAGGCACGCCGGAAGGCGTTGGCTCAAATGAAGGGGATCGAGCAGAAGGTCTGGGTTCAGGTTGCCGATTTCGCCCGTGTCTATGCTGTCGCCGATGAGGACATGGAACGCGACAACGAAGAGAAGACCTCGTCGGTTCACTTTCTGCGGTTTGAGCTCGGCGCGCCGATGACCAGCGCCATCAAACAGGGGGCGTCGATCGCGATGGGTATCGATCATCCGGCCTACCGGCACCAGATCGATGCCGTCGATGATGGGGTGAGGAACTCGCTCGCCAACGACCTCGGCGGCTGAGGATCGTCTCGTAGTCGCATTCACTCTGCGCTATACTGCCGCGCCGTGACGAGTCGGCAGTGGTCGTGGCAGCGTATCAACGAGGGGGCATTCGTGCTTTTCGCCCTCGTTGCCGTCTTTCTTCCATCCCCCGTGCTGGCGGCTCGCAACGACGTCGAGGGTCCGGGGTTTGACCCGTCCCTGGTTGAGCAGTGGAAGGAGAGCCCCACGTCGTTACCGGCTCCACCGCCGGCAACCGGGCGCCTGTTGCGCGTTCCGCTCGGACCGGCCGATACCCTCAACGTGTATGTCGATCCCGCCTCGCTGTCGCGCCTCAAGGACGGTGTCGCACGCCTGACCATCGTGGTCGAATCGTCGAGCGGTGTCCGTAATATCTTTCATGATGGATTTCGCTGCGAGACCAGGGAATACAAGACCTACGCGATCGGCAGGTCGGACGGGACCTGGCTGTCGCTCAAGAACCCGGAATGGCAGAAGGTGGAGTTCTTTCCAACCAACGCCTTTCGACATCATCTTCAGCGACATCTGATCTGCGACGGGAACTCCACGGCGCGCAAGCCGGCGGACCTGATCCGCCTGATCAAGTATCCACCGCTGTACAACGAGTGAACGCGATACATCGGCCGTGAGTGCGAACTACGATTCCTCCGCCATCGAGGTCTTGACCGGCCTTGAGCCCGTGCGCAAGCGCCCGGGCATGTACACCGACACCCAACGCCCGAACCACCTGGCCCAGGAAGTCATCGACAACTCGGTGGATGAGGCCATTGCCGGCCACGCCAAACGTATCGATGTTGTGCTCTATAAGGATGGCTCGCTGGCAGCCACTGACGATGGCCGCGGCATGCCGGTGGACAAGCACAAGGGCGAGGGCGTGTCGGGCGTGGAGGTGATCCTCACGCGCCTGCACGCCGGCGGCAAGTTCTCGAACAAGAGTTACAGCTTCTCTGGCGGCCTGCACGGTGTCGGCGTGTCGGTGGTGAACGCGCTCTCCAAGAAGCTCGAGGTGTACATCAAACGTGGCGGCAAGGAATACCGGATGGTCTTCGCCGGCGGCCAGAAGACCAGCGAGCTCAAGGCCATCGGTTCAGCGGGCGCGCGCCAGACCGGCACCACCGTGCACTTCTGGCCGGACGAGAAGTTTTTCGACAGCCCCAAGTTCAATGTCCCGAAGCTCAAGCACGTACTGCGCGCCAAGGCAGTGCTGTGCCCGGGTCTTAAGATCAGCTTCACCGACGAGGGCGACAAGAAGAACAACGAGACGTGGTGCTACGAGGACGGTCTCAAGGACTATCTGCTCAGCGAACTCGGCAAGCAGGAGCTGATCCCGGCCGATCCTTTCGTGGGCCGCTTCAAGGACAACGACGGCGAACTCGACTGGGCGGTGGTGTGGGCGCCTGAGAACGAATCGCCGATCATGGAGAGCTACGTCAACCTGATCCCAACTTCGCAGGACGGCACGCACGTAAACGGCTTCCGCCAGGGACTTACCGACGCCTTGCGCGAGTTCTGCGAGTTTCGCACCCTGTTGCCGCGCGGGGTGAAGCTGGCACCGGAAGACGTGTGGGGCCAGAGCGCCTACGTGTTGTCCTACAAGATGCACGACCCGCAGTTCTCCGGCCAGACCAAGGAGCGTCTGACCTCGCGCGAGGCGGCGGCCTTCGTCGGCACCGTCACCAAGGATGCCTTTGCCCAGTGGCTCATGCAGCACGTGGCCGACGCCGAACGCATCGCTAACCTGGCCATCGAGTCGGGGCCGGCGCGCCGGCGCCCCCGCCTCCCCCTGCACCCGCCACCACGACGCGCACCGTCTCCGGCGGCCGGGCCCGCAAGCAGCC